>Ga0209541_10001782_pt1 | contig 42096 bp, 44 predicted proteins | sample RifCSPlowO2_01_FD_184027 | JGI IMG/M metagenome (GOLD analysis project Ga0209541, IMG submission 184027) | Groundwater microbial communities from Rifle, Colorado - Rifle CSP2_plank lowO2_0.1 (SPAdes) (version 2) | ecosystem: Environmental > Aquatic > Deep subsurface > Groundwater | place...
GGATGCTAATAACGCTACCTCAACCGACCCGTTGCATAAGCCGGTTGATCTGGTTACCCATGAGTGTCCGGGCTTCTATCACGAAATGCCGCTGTTGTGCCCGTATCTTTCCAAAGAGAAAGATAAAAATGACGAATCTCTTCCAACTGACCTGCCGCCGTATGACACCGAAATTGCGGCACTGCATGGTGATCCGAATAATTGGGATATTCACGATGTAACTCTTTGGGCTAAAGGTAAACTTACCAAAGCGGGCAAGGACATTGTTGACAATTGGGTGATTGATCTTTTGGTGCCATGTTTTGAGGGCCAATGCGCGCAACTCGATCCGCGCAATCCGGATATTTTCATCCCGCCGGCCTATCAGCTTCCATGTGATGATGTGAACAACGATGGCCAGTGCGATCTCAATGGCCAAACTTTCGGCTGTGATCTCTGGGTAGAGGTGAATGGATACTCATTGCCACCAGCAACGGAAACGGGAACACTGACAATCATCAAGCATGTTCAAGGTGATGGGGCAGATGAGGCCACTGATAAAGATGCTCCTGACTTTACCATAGATGTAACTGGTACCACACCATCAACCGATCTTTTCCTAGGCGCAGAAATACCCGGCACAGTCGTTACGTTTGGTCTGGGTCCCTACAGTGTGGATGAAGTCAGCTCATTTAATTATTCGAAAGTATTAGGAGCTGGTTGCTCGGGAGTCATCGTTGCCGGTGACAACGGAACTTGCACAATTACAAACACAGAATTACCACAATGTAGTGATGGGATTGATAATGAGGATCCAGACAGCCTAGTTGATATAGGGGACCCAGGGTGTCACACGGATGATATTGATCCAGCTAATCCTAGTGCTACATATGATCCAAGTGATGACAGCGAACTTGATGCGCTAGAAGATTAATTGATCTTCCAATCTCTCCGGCTAACTTGTGATTGGCCGGAGGATTGGGGGATTAAAAATATCCATGGAAGACAATATCATTCAAACAATTTCTTCCCCGGAAGAGCCCCGTCGAGCAAGGTGGACGTGGGGCGAAAAACTACTTGCGGCGTTTTTGGCGCTTGTGTTTCTTTTTGTTTTTTATATAACGCTAGACGCCAATAAATATTCGGCCCAAGTGCGTGTTATTGAAGGCGAAGGGAGAGTCGGAATAAACCCCACCACCGAGAGTTTGGATTTTGGCGACCTGTCGCCCGGCACTTCTGCCATACGAAGAATTGAGATCAAAAACGACACCAAAATTCCCATGTATGTCATGACCGCGCATTTCGGTTCTATCAACGATCTGATGAAACTCTCAAAAAGTTTTTTCATTCTTCCGGCAAATTCCGGTGACAAAATCGAGTTTACAGTCTACATGCCAGCCTCGGCCCCCAAAGATGAAACACTTACCGGAAGGGTATTCATATTTAAAATTCCCGTACCATGGAAATAAAATCCTCAAAGTCATGTCCAAAGCTAAGCTTTGAACAAATAAAAGCTTAGCTTTGGACATGACTTGTATTTGTATATGAAGAAGTTTTTAAGTTTCATTCTCAATGCCATAATGTATCTTGCTATCGTCGGAGTGATAGTTTGGGGTTTGCCCCGTTTTCTAACCTACAAATTGGGAACATCCTATCCCATCGCGGCAATAACGTCGGGTTCCATGTGGCCGGTTCTGCATATTGGAGATTTGGTATTTATTGAAAAAGCGGCAAAGGAAGACTTGCGGGAGGGGGACATTGTGGTTTGGCAAAACGAAAAAGGATTTACGATTCACCGCGTTTTCGCGTTAAACGAAAAAACAATTGTTACCAAAGGAGACGGAAACTTTACAAATGACGATCCCGTGAAATATGAGGATATCATCGGACGCACGGTATATCGGGGAGACACCCGGCCCCTGCGAATTCCTTATTTTGGATACATATCAGTTTGGTCGGCTAAATTTTTATAGCATGGAGCAAAAAGCGGAAGTAAAACTAACATTTTGCGATGGCATACTCATTCGCAGTTGGAAGCGTTCTACCTTTGGAATGGCGGCGATGCGTGCGGAAAAGCGCATTCTACACTGGTGGCGTGTTCGCACCGCGCGCGGAACGCTTATTGGTATGGGCAGTCTTTTTTTTATGGCAGGACTTCTCCCACTGCTCTCCGCGTTTGAAGCCCATGTCATCAACGTAACCGCAAAAATAGAAGCGCCGATGTGCGACGCGCGCTCCCTTGGCTATTGGGCGAACAATGAGGGGTGCTCCCAAGGCACCGGTTTGTCTGACTGGGCCTCCGAAGTGCAAACACTTTCCGCTCAATACACCAGCGTGTTTGCGGCATACACGGGTGAAGAAATGTGCGCGGCTGTATGGATGCCAAACTGTTCTCTAGCTCCCGGGGCGCGGAGATGTCGCGCGACTGCGCATGTGCTCGCGGTGGAGTTGAATGTTGCCTCCGGCCGCTTGCACCGTTCCGCTTTTTTAGCGGGAGCGGATGACGGCGACCTCGCGTTTTATCGCTTGCACCTATTTGAAAGTTCAACAATTCAGGAAGCGCTTATAACATTGGAAGCTGTGTTGGGGAATCCGCTTTCTTCTTCCATACAACTTCATGATGCCACGCATGTGGCCGAGCGCATCTATACATTTTACGAAGAAGAAAACCCCTTTCGTCCACGCTGTGTGTTTGATCCGGATGATATCCCTGCTTGTCGGCCTGTGAAGGGTGATGTTACGGTAATAAACGAGAATACAGCTGACGTAACCACCGTGGTAGAAACAACTGCCGATACAGGCGGCAATTCCACCAGTGATGGAGGGGGAAATATAGAAACAGGGGATGCACTGGCAGAAACAGTTATAGAAAACGAAGTGAATACCAATGTTACTGATACGGGTTGTGAAAATTGCACGCCGTGCGGGGATATATGTACGGATACCGAGCTAGAACTAGAAGAAGAAACGCCTACTGTTATAGAGAATCAATCCGGAGATGTTCCCGTAAGTAAGGAGCCAGTAGAAAATAGTAGCACAGGAGAATCTCCTCCTCCACCTGCGGATATTGCGGAAACGTAATCATAATTTTTTGCCGCGCAAGGTTGTTTACAGCACGCCATTTGTGTAAGTTAGTATTGAAAATACCTACAATCTTTGAATTACAAAATAGGAGAAAGTTCTGTCATTGCGAGGCCATAGGCCGCGGCAATCTCCCAATCATACAATTATGAAATGTGATTGCTTTGCTACGCTCGCAATGACAAAAATGTGTTTCGTAATTTACAGGTATAATAATCCACATGAATAGGAACTATGAGTTGCAGAGTGTGATACTATGGAAGTATGGATAAAAAACCAATTACACTGGATGTTCTTGCGTCTCCCGGGTGTGTACATTGTAAGGAGCTTGAAGAGTTTTGGCATACCATTGAGAAGGATTGGCCGCATGTAACGTTTCGGCATGTTGATGTTACTACGCCGGAAGGGCAGGAGATGGTGGGGAAATTTATGATATTTACTTCTCCGGGAATTATTTTAAATGGTGAGCTTTTTAGCACGGGGGGATTTGATAAGGATAAGTTTGTGGCAAAACTTAAAGAATTATCAGAGTAAATTTTTAATTATCAATTTTCAATCAATGTTCCAATGATTCAATTTTCAATTGAAAATTAAGAAATTGAAAATTCAATGAAAATTGGTCATTGAAAATTGAAAATTAGACACGATATGCAAAAAAATTATACATACGCTGTCTGGTCTCTCCGTCTTGGTTTAGCCGCCATGTTCGGCTACTCCGGTATTGATATTTTACTGCATCCCACTGCGTGGTATTGGGCAGTGCGGGGATTACCGCTTTTTGTGCAGAATATCATCAATACAATCGGCATTGATACCTATTTGATGCTTCAAGGCGCAAGTGAAGTATTTTTTGCGCTTGTGTTTCTTCTTTGGATGTGGCCGCGCTTGACGCGCGTGGTTGCGTTGTTCGCGGCAGTGGAGATGGCGCTTATTTTACTTATGGTGGGGGTTGATTCTATTACGTTCCGCGATTTCGGGCCGCTGGGAGCGGCGATAGCACTTTTCTTTTTGTTGTGAACCCGTGAGTTACGAAATACACTTCTGTCATTGCGAGCATAGCGAAGCAATCCAGTGTATAGTCTTTAAAACTACTGGATTGCCGCGTCGCTTCGCTCCTCGCAATGACATATTGCGGAGTTTCGTAATTCAAAGTGAACCATAATTTTTTACATGGCATTGGAAAACGCATCTTCACAAACAACATCGGGAGTAGACGGCCGGACACGGAGCGGGCTTATCTTGCTTACGTTTGGTTTGGCCGTAGTGATTGTGCTGGGGCTTTTTGGCGCGTTTTTTGGTACTTCGTCTCCCGAAGGGTTCGGTTGGTATCTGTTTAGCTATGCCATGGGGCTTACCATGATTGTGCTCCCGTGCACATTTCCCTTGGCGTTTGTGATTGTGCCGCTGTCGCTTGGGAAAGGATCCATGAAAGGACTTGGTATGGCGCTCTCGTTTGGTATCGGTGTTGTCATAACATTGAGCATGTATGGCGTGCTTGCGGCAATCATAGGAAAAACATTTATTGGCGCTTTGGGCATTCAGGGGGAAGTGCTAAAAAATTGGCTGTATTTTATTGCAGGAGGCATAGCGTATCTGTTCGCGCTTGGTGAGTTGGGTCTCATTAAATTTCGTATGCCTACCTATTCGGGTTCTGCGCCGAAAATAATTCAAGAAAAAGGGGATTATCTAAAAGCATTTCTTTTGGGATTATTTTTGGGGAATATTGGCGTGGGATGCCCACACCCGGCTACTCCGCTTATTTTTCTAGAAATCGCGCGGTCGGGAAACATTTTTTACGGATGGTCATTGTTTTTTGTGCACGCGGTTGCCCGCGTTCTGCCACTCCTCTTACTGGTGATGCTTGGCATTCTTGGTATCAACGGGTTAACGTGGCTCGCGGCGCATCGCGAAAAAGTGGAACGGGGAACCGGCTGGCTTATGGTGTTTGTTGCCGCGTTTATTTTAGTGCTGGGGCTTTTTACCCACGACTGGTGGGTGAACTCGGGTCAGCATACGTTGCTTGAACAAATAAGCGGGGAAGAGTCAGTTTTAAATTTTATAGGCGCGCGTCTTGGCGCAGGGAACGCGCACAGCCATGGTCTTGAAGATGGTGTGGGACTTTTTGGCTGGCCGTTGGAATGGGGAAATTGGGCATTGGTCGCGCTCTGGTTGTTGCCGTTGTGGTGGATGTACATGAAAAATCACTATAATGTAAAGGTTGAAAAACATTAGGAAAATGTAAAATGAAAATATCAAAATGTAAAATTTTGGTGTTCGCCCGTAGCGAACTGATATATAAGATTATCATGAAGTGATACCTTCATTTTTCATTTTGATTTTTGCATTTTGAATTAGTTTATATGCCTGAACCATTAGATCAAAAAACTATAAATGATGAGCTTCGCCAATGGCACTACTGGTGGCTGGTTGTTTTTTCATTGTTATTGATCATTACGTTCGTTTATTATTTGCCGTTGCGATTCTTGCATCAGGCAAGCCAAGACACGGAACATCACGCGGATACGCATGTTCTTCCTGTTTACCAAGAAACGTATGACATACAACAAGGTTTATCGGTGGATCTTTCTATAACCCCCGATTTGGCGCGGACGGGCGAAGAAGTTACGCTCAATTTTTTTGTAAATCAAAAGCCGGGCGGCATTCCCGTATCCATCAATAATCTTGATATTGTGCATGCGCGTACCATGCATGTGCTTGTGGTGCGTTCAGATATGAATGAATTTGCGCATATACACCCGATGGTGGTGTCGGCAACACCCGGTGTGATGTCAGTTACACACATTTTTTCAAAACCTGGGCGTTACAAAGTGTGGACGGATGTAACAATGGAGGGTGTGAATTATATATTCGGGCAACGTGAGTTTGTGGTAGAGGGGAAAGGGGAAATAGAACAGAAACAAGTGTCATTTGAAAAATCTGCCGGCGTGGAAGGATATCGTGTGGTGATGAGAACAAGCGGGCAAGTTGAGGCAGGTTCAGACGTTGGAGTTGCGTTCAATGTGTATGACTCGGCGGGACAAAAAATAAAAGTGGAGAATTATTTGGAAGCGCCTATGCATCTGGCCATTATAAAAGATGATTGGCGGCAACTTATTCACGCGCATCCCGTAGAATCCATGATGAATGACCTGGAGGGTATGGAACACATGATGGATGAAAATATGGGCGACCATGAACACGGTTTTTTGCAGCTTATTCATCAGGTGTATGCGGACGAAGGGCATGCGGATACTGCTTCTTCCATGACAGCGCTGGAGGGAGATATTGCGTTTAGCGTTATGTTTCCCGAAGCGGGGTTATACAAGCTTTACGCGCAATTTCGGCCCCAAGGCATAGATTTGAGCGCTGATGAAGCGTTTACTGCCACATTTTGGCTGGAAGTGACGCCTGAAATATCAATACCACCTGCTCCTGTTTCTCCATCAGTAATGCCGGTTGTGTCGGAAACAATCCCTGTTCCCCCCCAAAATACTCCCACGCCACAAAGTGGCCACTATCATCCGCCGGGCACTACGCCTCATGTGGACGCCCCCGTGCAAACAACCACATTCACTTCAATTGGCATAGATTCATGGTGGGTATTGTTGATAATGTCACTGATCTTAATTGTTCTGTTAAGTAAATATGTGAAAAAATATATTGGGGAAGAAACATGAACAAGTACCTCATTATTGGTATTATTGTGGTAGTGGTTTTAATTGGTGGTGCTTTGTATCGCACTTATTTACTGCCAGAAGAATTAAGGCCAGTGGAAACGGGAGTGGTGCGGGAGATTACCGTTGTTGCCAAAAAAGACGACTGGCGGTTTTTACCGGAAAATATAGAAATAAATAGGGGAGATCGCGTAAAAATGACAGTTATAAATGAAGACATATATGATCATGGCATCGCGATTGACGCGTTTGGCATTTCCCAGCGTATGCCCGCGAACTCTACCATCACTTTTGAGTTTGTGGCAACGCAAGCGGGGGATTTCCAGTATTATTGTTCCGTGCCATGCGGGGAAGGAGACACCCACGACGGCAACCATCGCACGCATTTTGATATGATAGGCACCATTAAAGTAAAAGATGTGGTAAAGACAGAGTAGAAAATTTTAATCATTTATTAATTATCTATCTATGAAAACAGATCTACTATTATTAATCTCATTGGTTTTATTTCCATATGTCGCATTCGCGGGCGGTCCTGGCTTGGATGAATTAGTAGGGGCGGGACTTGTCTTTTTAGCTGTTTGTATTTCGCTATCTGTGTTGATTTCATATGTTGTTAAACGGATTGTTCCAAAAAATTTGATAGGTATATTCCTTGTTGGGATTTTTGACACTCTGCTTCTTATGGCGGGATGGAGTGTCTGGAATCAGGGAGAAAAGACAGATTATGAAAGACTTTTGTTGATTATTCAATTCGTTGTGCCAATATCGATATTATTATGTGGTGGATTATTCTTTTTTTATACGTTCTTTTATTTTTGGTACCGTCGATCCCATCCAGAATTTTCCTACATTCGGAATACATTTTTTATGGCAATAATGGGGGTCTTACTGACCTTATTAGTGATGGGCGGATTAGGGCTTGGTGAAAGGGTATTCTCGTACAAGGGCATGCTTTGCAAGTTCGCTGTGGACAAGGATCGTTGTTATGAAAATAAAGCGGAGCGCCTACTAAGGAAAGAGTGGTGTGCAGAAATTCAAAGTGATAATATAAGAGATACGTGCTATCGGAGGGTTGCGTACAAAACACAGGATTCCCAACTTTGCAGTGAAATTGACTTTGAGCCTTGGCGGGACTCATGTAAAAATTATCTTGACAATTTAAAATAAAAACCCGAATCTAGGTTTTAAAATGCGAAAGTTGAAACTTAAACTCAAAATTCAAAACCCCAACACAAAAACCGCCCGTTATGGCAGTTCTTGTGAATGGACCGAGGGGGAGTCGAACCCCAAAAGCAAACTGGCAAGAGTGCTCCCGATACCGATCGGACTCGGCCCTCATGTCCACAAAACAATATTAGCAATTTATACCTAAAATACAAAGAGCCCACACAAGTGAGCCCTTTGGAGTCTCGAACGGTTTCGTTCACAGCACTCTTGCCAGCTAAACCAAACATATCATATCTATTATCTATGTCAAGCATAGTTGTGGAAAAACTAAAAACCCCGATTTTAATCAGGATTTCCAGTGTGGAGAGTGCCGAGTTTCCTTTGTCACGGCACAAGGACGTCTCCCGGCCGTCTCATGACATTGCTCATGAGCAAGCGTGTTTGATCAAGCCGCGCGTCTACATTAAGCCCCATGAACCATTCACCCAAGGGTTTAAGGCGGGGCAGGACTCTTCCGCCATCTCCCTAGTATATATAATGACAGAAACATCAATGATAAACAACAACTAACATGCAAAAACTCGTTCTCAAAGTAAAAGGAATGCATTGCGCTTCGTGCTCGATTCTCATCGACAAGCTTTTGGGTAAGCAAGCGGGTGTAATTTCCATAAAAACGAACTATGACTACGGCATCGCGCTTGATGTCTTAGGCGTTTCCCAGCGAATGCCCGTAAACTCCACTATTAAAATTGAATTTGTGGCGATACAAGAAGGAGATTTCCCTTTTTACTGCTCGGTGCCCTGTGGCGAGGGGATAGTTGATGGACACAAAAGAACCCATTTTGATATGGTCGGAAATTTGCATGTGAGGAGCGCAATGAGTGCTATGGAATAAACTTACGAGGTTTAACCTTAAAGTACAAACAAAAAGTATGAAAACACTAATTTTATTTATTATTACTGTAGGACTTCTGGTTTTTCTCCTGAGTTATTCTTTTGATACAACAACCGAATTTGATCGCAATATATCTGCCATGTTACTAGCTATCCCACTTTTTGGGCTACCATTTATTCCATTTTGTTACTTCTCATACAAAATCTATCGCAAAAATTTGACCAAAGGAATTTTCTGGATTTTGCCCTCACTAGGAGTCTTATCCGGACTATTGCCGTGGATATTTATTGCGTTAACATATTATTTTGATATAAATAGCTGTTCTAATAGTAGTAACCACTGTGGCATGGAATTTATCGCAGTTCCATTCTTTATACTTGCCGGAGCTATTATAGGTTTTATAACAGCCTATATAATCAAGAGAAATGTATTAAATTTACGAGGTTCAACCTTGTAAACATATGACAAAACTCGTTCTCAAAGTTAAAGGCATGCATTGCGCCTCGTGCTCAATCCTTATCGATAAGTTATTGGGACAACAGCCGGGTGTAACTTCCATAAAAACAAATTACGGCGCGGAAAAAACAGCGGTTGAGTTTGATGAGTCAAAAATTTCTCTGGAAAAGATGGACGAATTGGTGCACAAAATGGGCTACGACATCATACGCCCCGATGAGCAATCCGCAACCGTTGAGGAAGAAGAAGCAAAGGAAGCGCGAAAAATTGATGAGGCGCGCCGCCGCGTGATTGCGAGTTTTGCATTGTCAGCTCCCATCATTTTGTACTACATGCTCATTCACATGTTCAACGTAACACATGTGCATGAGCTATTTGATTTTTTAAACCAAGCGTTTCCTCGGCTTACGGGTACGGGGTTTATGGGATATGGCGCGTACTTCACGAGCATGTTTTTCTGGCTGGTTGCCCAACCATTCGCATGGATCACCAGTTTGTTTGTAGACGTTGCAAACCCGCCGTTTCGCATTGATCTCAATTATTTCTATTGGATTCTTTCCACGCCCATTCAATTTATAATTGCGTGGCCGTTTTACCGTAATTCATTTACGGCAATCCGTGTGGGTTCGGCGAACATGGATGTGCTTGTGGCATTGGGAACGTCGGCCGCGTATTTTTATTCGGCAATCGGGTTTTTGTTTTTTAATATTGACCATCCGTTTTGGGAATCGTCCGCCGCTCTGCTTTCATTTATCCTCCTTGGACGCTACTTTGAGGCGGTTGCCCGTGGCAGAGCATCTGCCGCCATAAAAGAACTTTTGAAATTAAGCGCCAAAGAAGCGCATGTAATTCGCGGTGGCGCGGAGGTAACAGTTCCCATAGATAATTTGAAAGTTGGTGAAGTTGTGGTGGTGCGCCCGGGTGAAAAAGTGCCGGTGGATGGCACTATTATAGAAGGAAAAACACATATTGATGAAAAAGTGGTAACAGGGGAATCATTCCCTGTTGGCAAAACAGTAAACGATGAGGTGATTGGCGCTACCATCAACCAAGAAGGACTCATTAAATTTAAGATTACCAAAGTTGGTAAAGATACGTTGCTTTCGCAAATTGTCGCCATGGTGGAAGAAGCACAAGCGTCGCGGGCGCCCATTCAAAACTTGGTTGATAAAATAAGCGAGAATTTTGTGCCCGCGGTAGTGGTGCTTTCCGTGCTTGTGTTTGTGGGGTGGGTATTCTTTGCCGCGCTCCCGTTTCGTACGGGGCTTGTGCGTATGATCGCGGTATTGGTGATTTCGTGTCCATGCGCCATGGGTCTTGCCACGCCCACCGCGCTCATTGTGGGCATTGGCAGAGCAACGAAGTTCGGTATCATTTTGAAAGGGGGGGAGGCGCTTGAAAAAGCATATCGCATACAAGCGATTGCTTTTGATAAAACAGGAACACTTACCATAGGAAAGCCAGTGGTAACAGATGTGGTGATGCTCCGAAAAGATATTTCAGAAAAAGACGCCATGCTTTTCGCGGGCGCGGTGGAAACGGGTTCTGAACATCCATTAGCAAGGGCTATTATTGAAAAGGGAAAGGAACGAGGGACTTTACAAGAAGTGAAAAATTTTGAAGCGGTTGCGGGAAAAGGTGTTCATGGATCCATCGGCATACGCGAAGTGTATGTGGGTCAGCCTTTATATATGGCGGATCTTGGTCTTGATATTACTCCACACAAGAAAGAGCTTGAACGTTTGCAAGGAGAAGCAAAAACCGTGGTATTTCTTGTGATTGATAAACAATTGACAGCACTTGTTGCAATGGCAGACACATTGAAGCCGGATGTAGTTGAGGCAATAGCCGCGTTGAAAGAAATGGGCAAGGAAATTATTATGATAACGGGAGACAATCAAAAGACCGCAAAAGCAATTGCAAAACAGGTTGGCATTGATCGCGTAATGGCGCAGGTTTTGCCGCAAGATAAAGTGAATGTTATCAAAAAATTGCAGAAAGAAGGCAAAAGTGTTGCCATGGTGGGAGATGGCATTAACGACTCGCCTGCGCTTGCCCAAGCGGATGTAGGTATTGCGGTGGGTTCCGGTACGGATGTTGCAATACAAACAGGCCAGATTGTTTTGGTAAAAGACGACATCCGCGATGTGGTAACTGCCATACAACTTTCGGGGAAAACCATCCGTAAGGTGTGGCAAAATCTTTTTTGGGCGTTCATATACAACGTGCTTGCAATCCCCATTGCAGGTGGCATTCATTTGTTGGTAACGCAATCGTCATTGGGAGTGCCGGCCGATTGGGTGGTTTCATTTTCAAGCCAACTTGGAAGTTTTGGCCCTGTGTTTTATAGTTTTTCGCAAGCAACGCTCCGCCCGGAAATTGCGGGGTTTGCGATGGCGTTTAGCTCGGTGTCAGTAGTGGCAAACTCGCTTACATTGAAACGTTATGTGCCGCCGATGGAGCGGAAAGGGCTTGAGAACACAATAACAGTTTGAAGGAATGCATTGCGGTTGTTGACAGTGCGTATAACCTCGGTATATACTCCAGTTATATGGAAAAAACGGTACTCAATATTAAAACAGGACGGAAATTGAAACAGGACGCACAAAAAGTAGCGCGAGGTTTAGGATTACCTTTGGGCACCATTATGAATGCGTACCTGCGCGAGTTTGTGCGGGAAAAACGTATTATGTTTTCAATACCGCCTATTTCTAATGTGCGGACGCAAAAATTGCTCCAGAACATTTGGGAAGAGGCTGATGGTGTTGAGCAACAGATATGGCGAAAATCTTCTACGGAGAACTTTTTTGGGTTGTACGATAAGCGCGACGCAATATATGACAAATTATAAATTTGGCTCTGTTGTCCTCATTGATTTTTTACAATCAGACGGTATTAAGAAGAAACGGCCCGCTCTTGTTATGTTAGATATAGGTGACAGTGATGTTGTGGTGGTTCCCATTACAACAAGAGAACGAAAGGGAGTAGCAGATTATAAGATTAAAAATTGGCAAGACGGCGGATTGTTACTTGCATCATGGATACGACTTGCAAAAGTTTCTTGCCTAGCAAAAAATGATATTGATCGACCTCTAGGGGGTATTACAAACCATGATAAGAGAAAAATGATTTCTCTTTGGAAAAGAATTTATAGTTTTACATGACTTGCGATATCAACTAAAACGTAATTTTTATGGAAAAAATTGAATTACACATTGAAGGAATGCACTGCGGTTCTTGCGCGGTGGGAATTCAGATGCTTACAAGCCAGATGGACGGGGTATCAAAAGCGGAAGTGAGTTATGAAGGAAAAACAGGCATGTTTGAAATTGACCCCGAGAAAGTAAAAAAAGAAGATCTCGTCAAAGCAATTGCGGAGTTAGGATATACCGCGAGTTAGTATAAGAGTGATCATGAACGAATCATCTTTTTCCATAAAAGAATCACTTATCTATGGATGGGAAGCGTTTTTGGCTCACTACTCGGTCTTTGTGCCAGTGGTGTTTTTGAGCGTGGCTATTTCATTTGCAAGTGAATTTATTACAAAGCATGAGTTTGGTATACTTGGTTATCTTGCGATCATGCTGGGTGTTATCGCGCAGATTATCATGGGGATGGGCATTACGAAAATTGCGCTTAAAATTACTGCGGGCGAATCGGTGGTATTCGATGATGTATTTTCTCAAACACATCTCTTTTTCCTCTATATAGGCGGGAATATAGTATATGGGCTTATTGTGTGCGTGGGTCTGTTACTATTCATTGTTCCCGGTTTTATATGGATGGTATCATATTGGTTTTTTCCCTATGTTCTTATTGATAAAGAGCTGGGAGTTTGGGTAGCTCTTTCGGAAGCAAAACGTATTTCAAAAGATGTACGTTGGGAATTGTTCAAGTTTATGATGGTGATGGGCGCGCTAAATATAGCGGGTGTACTTACATTTTTTGTGGGATTATTTATCACAATACCGATTACTGCCGTTGCAACCGCGCATGTATATCGTCAGTTAGTCAACAAGCAAAAAGCAACAGTTTGATGTATAATTGCCATAATGAAAAAAACGGATGAACCAACGCGCATTGTTATTTTGGGTGCGGGGTTTGCGGGAGTGTACGCGTATCTGCGTCTGCATGCGCTTTTGCATGAAAACACAGAAAAACAAATAACGTTCATAAGTGAGCGGGATCTTTTTACGTTTGTTCCAATGCTTCACGAAGTTGCTACCGGCACTCTTCTGCCATCCAGCATTACGCAGTCTATTCGCGCATTGCCGCCTTGTTGCTTATATCGTTTTGTGGAAGCGCGCGTTATGCGCGTGAATGCCGACGCGAAAAAAATTCTTATTCACCATATTAATCCAGAAGCGCCTGTTCCCGGAAACAGAATAAAAGAAGTATCTGAAGAAGAAGTGTCATTTGATTACGCTATTTTCTCCCTTGGTTCCTATGTGAATTTTTTTAATATACCGGGCGCAAAAGAGCATACGCTTACTCTTAATTCACTGGATGACGCGCGACGTGTGAAGAATCGCATCATTGAGAGTTTTGAGCAAGCGCAAATTACTAAAAATGAAGCAGAAAAACGGCGGCTTCTGCGGTTTGTGATTGTGGGCGGTGGACCCACTGGAGTGGAGCTTGCGGGCGAGTTTGCAGATTTGCTTCATGGAGAATTACGGAAATCATTCCCTCTTGTATATCCCTATGCGGAGATTCGTTTGTATGAAGCGCGCGAGCGATTTATGTGTTTTGCGGATGAATGGTTTGGGGAAAAAGCATTTCGCATTCTTTCCGATAAAAAACGGGTACAGGTTTTTTGCGGCGCTCCTTTATCACATATTTCCTCTGAGGGAATTCGCATAGGGGAAGAATTTGTGCCTGCAGGCACGGTTATTTGGACGGCAGGGGTGCAGGCGCGGGAAGTGGAGATTATTTCAAAGAAACGTTTTCTTCGAGATACAAAATCTCGGCGTATAAAAGTGAATGAATTTTTGCAAGTTCCTTCTTATCCACACCTGTTTGTGGCAGGAGATCAGGCTTGGATGGAAACAAAAGAAGGGGGTCAGCCCTATCCCATGCGCGCGCAGTTTGCGGTGCGTGAAGGGGAAGTGGCGGCGGAGAATATCGCGCGTTTGATGAAAAAAAAGCCCTTGAAGGAGTTTTTTTGGCGTGATAGAGGGTTTCTTATCTCTGTAGGAAAAGGGAATGCGCTTGCCGAAGTATTTGGGGTTCAATTTTCTGGCGTGTTTGCGTGGATATTGTATCGTGTGGCATACCTTTTGAAAATTGTTGGACTACGTGCTAAGTTTCGTACAGCTCTTGAATGGATACTCAACACCTTTTTACCAAGAGATATCTCTAAATTTTAAAAAATAGTATTAGCATGATTCCCGCACTCGAAATAAAAAATTTGCGCAAAACCTATAATTCCACTATCGCGGTGAACGACATTTCGTTTACGGTAAAACCTGGAGAGTTTTTTGGTTTTTTGGGACCGAATGGAGCTGGTAAAACAACCACTATTCACTGCATAACCGGCATTGCTCGAATTACATCCGGCAGTATCCGTGTGTTTGGACATGATGTTGTTGAGGACTACCGCGAAGCGCGTAAGCAGGTTGGTCTGGCGCCGCAAGAATTTAACGTGGATATATTTGGACGTGTATGGGACATACTCGACTATGTGGGTGGGTTTTACGGCATGCGGAAACATGAGCGCAAAGAACGCATTGAACATCTATTAGAACAGTTTGATCTCACGGAACACGCGAGAAAAGAATTTCGCATGTTATCGGGCGGCTTGAAACGGAGAGTGATGCTTACACGCGCCATGGTGCATAATCCGCCGTTTTTGATTTTGGACGAGCCAACAGCGGGCGTGGATGTGGAATTGAGGCATATGTTGTGGAATTATCTTCGTGAATTGAACAAGGAAGGAAAAACAATTTTACTTACATCGCATTATTTGGAAGAAGTGGAACTTTTGTGCAACCGTGTTGCTATTATACACAAGGGATCTATCGCGGCGATTGATGACACGTCAGCATTTCTTAAAGATGGCAAACGTCTTGAACACATGTATTTGGAAATTACAAAGAAAGCAATAAATACTGAAACATGAATATTATTGGGTTGTGGACATTTGTGAGGCGGGAACTCGGACGATTTTCACGGGTTGCCGTTCAAACATTGATTACGCCGTGGATATCGGCGTTGTTGTACATTTTTGTATTCGGGCGCATTGTGGGGTCGCGGATTGATAGTATTGGAGGTGTGGAATACATTGATTTTGTGCTCCCGGGCATCCTCATGATGAATATCATCATGGGAGCATTTATGCAAACTGCTTTTTCATTGTATTTTCAACGGTTTGCGCGGCACATCGAAGAAGTGTTAGTGGCGCCCCTTGCCTACTGGGAGATGATTATTGGTCATATCATTGGCGGGGTGTTGCGCGCGGTGGTGGTTGGCGCGGGTATTTATGTTATCGCGGTTTTGTTCAGCGCGGCGAGTTTTACGCATGTGGGGCTCTTTATTTTTTATGCCTTGTCCGTGGCAATTTTATTTTCTCTCATTGGGCTATTGATAGGGCTCTGGGCGCAAAGTTTTGAACAGCTTAATATCTTAAATACGTTTATTATTATGCCGTTAAGTTTTTTGGGCGGGATGTTTAATTCGATTAGCATGTTACCGCCATTGCTGAAGAAACTTGTTGTATTTAACCCTTTTTTCTATTTTATTGATGGTATTCGTTACGCTATGATTGGAATACGCGAGGCAAACACGAACGTGGGTGTGCTTGTTATCATAGGGTCTCTTTTTGTTCTTGGAGGGTTGTTGTGGCACTTGTTTCGTATTGGATATCGCTTACGCGTATGAAGGGCGGTAGTAAGAATTATGAGATAAAAACGTCATCTATGGCGAGTGTGGAAGATAAAGAACAACAGGTGTTAATTGCCTATGATTCTTATGCAGATGCTCTTTTTCGGCACTGTTATTTTCGGCTCTACGACCGTGAAGCGGCTAAAGATGTGGTGCAGGATGTGTTCATGCGCGTATGGGAATACGTATGCGAAGGTAATACCATAGACAACACCCGAGCGTTTTTGTATCGGACGGCAAACAATCTGGTGATTGACAGGGTTCGGAAACACAAAACATATTCTCTGGACGCCTTAAAAGAAAAAGGGTTTGATCCGGAAGATCACGCGCCAGAAGCGGCGCGGATTATCAGTATTGTATCAGGTCGGGAAGTGCTCCAAGTTCTTCATCAATTGGAAGATCCATATCGGGCGGTGGTGATTATGCGTTTCATTGATGACTTGATGCCACGCGAAATTGCCGCGGTTTTGGGAGAAACGGAAAATGTTGTTTCCGTGCGAATTCATCGGGCTGTAAAAAAGGCAAAACAATTATGGGAAGGCGAAATCATACATGAAGCATAAAGATATACAAACGCATATGACACGCGCAACTCTTTTGCCGGAGGAAAAGGATTTGATTCGGCAGAGTATTTTGGATCATGTGCGTTCAGCATATATAGCACAGCCCATTTTCGGTTATGGGTATTTTTGGCAATCTTTGCGGTTTGCGGCAACCGGTGTTGCAGGTGTTGCGCTTGTGGCAACCGGTATTTCATATGCGGCTGAAAACGCGTTGCCAGGCGATTTGTTATATGCTGTGAAGGTAGAGATAAATGAACGGGCATGGACATTGACCGCTTTCTCTCAAGAAGCAGAAGCAGAGTGGTCGGTTGCGCGGACCACGCGGCGGCTTGAAGAGTTGGAACGATTGGCAACAGGAGGAGATTTGAATGATACATTAGGAGAGGAAATTGCAATTCGTTTGGAACAAAACACGGAAGAAGCGAGCAAGGCGATTGTATCGCTCAAGAAGGATCAAATGAGCGTTGCCGCGGACACAAGTTCGCGTTTGGAATCATCTCTTCGTGTGCATGAACGAATGCTCGCGCAGGTTGCTGAAGAGCGCGCGGATATGAGTTCACAGATTCATGTCATTCTTGATATGGTCCGTAAGAAAGCAGAGAGTGTTTCTGAAATAAGACAGGAGATAGAAAAGGAACTTGCAGATGCCAAAATCGATGTAACGGCAAAAGATATAATCGCGGAAAACAAAAACGCAACGAGTACGCTTCCATTGGAGCCTGCAGAGAAAGAGGAAACGAAAGAAGCTGATGGCAAGGAACATGTAAATGAGTTATAATTGACGAATGTTGCGTTCCGCACATATTCGATTCACATATTCTTATAACGAGTATAGTCGTTTTCTGACTCATAGAGAAGCAGAGCGCTTAGAAGAATTAGCGCGACAGCTTTTCGGCAAGCGTATTATGCATATTAATGCGACAGATACAGGCGGCGGTATTGCTGAAATTCTACAGAGTTTGGTGCCGTTTGAACAAAGTTTACAGATAAAAAGCATGTGGCGCGTGCTTACGGTAAAACGCCCATTCTTCTCTATAACAAAAAAAATTCATCATGCATTGCAAGGATCGCGTACAATACTTGGTACGGACAGTATTTCAGAAGGAGAATGGCAATTTTATCTTGAACACAGTAAAGATATCGCGCACGCAATTGCGGGCCTCCACGCGGATATATTGATAATTCATGATCCACAACCCTTGGTGGCAGGATATTTAGCAGAGATAAGCGCGAAAAAGGTTTTACGCATCCATATAGATATGTCTTCTCCCGACAAAGAGATTCTTTCTCGTTTCGTGCCTTATTTCAAAAAATATGAACGGCTTGTTTTTAGCTTACCCTCATATATAGCTACCGGATATGAGACAGAACAGATCGCAATCATATCGCCATCCATCAACCCACTAAGCGAAAAAAATAAGCCCATGAAACGTCTGGACGCTCGACGTATGCTTAGTCGGTTTGGTGTTCGTGGAGACAGTTTTCTTATAGCCCAAGTTTCACGGTTTGATGTATGGAAGGATCCGATTGGCGTTATTCAAGCATTTCACATGGCGCAAAAAACCATTCCAAATTCCCAGCTTGTTCTTTTAGGAAGCATAGATATTGCTGATGATCCAGAAGCGGCCGGCATCGTAAAAGAGATACGGGTATATACAGAAAAGGATCCATCTGTTATTATTATTTCAGAAGAAAGCGATCAATTAGTGAACGCGGTACAGACGGCGGCAGATGTGGTTCTGCAAAAATCACTTCGCGAAGGATTTGGGCTTACGGCAACTGAAGCGATGTGGAAAGCGCGTCCGGTAGTCGCGGGGAATGTAGGAGGGCTTCGCGCGCAAATTCAAGATGGAGAAAACGGATTTTTGGTAAATTCGGTAGAAGAGGCGGCAATCCGTGTAGAGGAACTTTTCCGGAATGAAAGGCTCCGAAGAGAGCTTGGTGAGCACGCACACGAATCCGTCCGTGAGCGGTTTTTGTTGCCCCGTGAAGCCCTTGATCATTTGCAATTATACGCGGACATACTAGGGGTATAACTTGCTTGTGTCTTTTAGACAACGATATTATAATGACATATGGATCAGGGGTCATTTGAACAATCAAATCAAGAAAAGGGGGGTGATAAAGAAATGTCGCACGAACTTGACGAATTTGAAGCAGCTGGTGAAAAGGCTGAAGAGGAACTTTTTAAACTCAACAAAAACGTTTCTCCAGAACGAAATACTCACCTAGAGGCAACCCAAGATCTTTTGGGTGCGTTGCATGGAGGGAGCTATGTTGAGACGATGCAGTTTGTAAAAGGAGCCCGGCCAAAAACTGAAGAGACCATTAAAGGTTTTCTTGGCGATACAACATGGAGCCGCCTTGAGGAGCTAGCTCAACGTTTTTTTAATACCCACATGCCGCCGGCTGCTTGGCATGTGTCACTGGAAAAAAAGGAATTAGATAGTATTTTGGAGAGGATTTGGATAAATGATAGGTTCCGAAAAATGATTCTCAAACAAATGCCGACCCCAGATGAAGAAATCCGTTAGGTACGGAAGGTTTTCTCCCTTCCAATTGGACTTTCTCAAGGATATAAAGGAAATCTTTTGTACAAGCGGCAAATTGGCCGCTTTTTGTTTTTATAAGCGTGCCAGGCGGCATGGAAGAAGGTTCATTAGTTGGATATCCCGCAAGGATTTTTACTCTCTTAAATTCCGGATGTTCCACTTCCGGAATTCCGGAATTTAAGAATGACCATGTGCCAGGCCAGGGATTCAATGCTCGTACCATGCGGTCTATTTCTTCGGCAGATTTTGTCCAATCAACGTGGCCATCTTCTTTAGAGAGTAGCTTGGTATATGTTGCTTTTTTATGTTCTTGTTCCTGCGGCGTAATTTCTCCCGCAATCCATCGAGGCAGAGTATTGACAAGCATTTTTCCTCCCAGATTTGCAAGTTCATCATGGAGTTTTGGAAATTGGAAATTGGAAATTGGAAATTCCAATTCTTGCTGTGCAAGAATTGGACCATGATCCATTTCTTTGTCTGTGAGCATGAGTGTTACACCCATTGCGTTGTCTCCCGCAAGAATTGCGCTTTGGATTGGCGATGGGCCGCGGTGCTGTGGAAGGAGTGATGGATGAACATTTATGACGCCTTTTGGAGGGATATCAAGAAGTGTTTGAGAAAGAATTTTTCCGTAGGCGGCAATCACAAAAATATCCGCCGCGTAATTGCGCAGTGTTTCAAGAAATATTTCATCTTTTAGTTTTTTAGGTTGCAACAGGGGAATGTGGCGCTTATCCGCAAGTTCTTTTACCGGTGGGCTTGATAGGCGGCGTCCCCGGCCAGCTGGTTTATCGGGCGCTGTTACAATGGCAATGGGCGGCATATGCGCGTCTATGAGCGCTTGTAAAATAGTTACCGCGAAAGCGGGGGTGCCAAAAAAAACAATTTTCATGTTTTGTTATGTATATGTTTAATATTTTTTGCTTTCGCTGTAAAGAGTATGCCGTCCAGATGATCAACCTCATGTTGTATAACCCGTGCGTATAATTTTGAGGCGCCGCGTTGAAATTTTGTACCCTTTTGGTCATACGCTTCTATGGTAACTTTTTCTGAACGTTCTACGGCGCCATATGTTTTGGGTACGCTTAAGCATCCTTCTGTTTCGCGTGTTTTCTTTTTTGAAATATTTTTGATAAGAGGATTTATGAACGCGTAGTATTCCCATTCTTTTTTCTTTCGTTCTTCATGGGGTATTTCATCAAATTCATCCCACCGGAGCGCTTCTTCGGAGACAAGAAACATGCGCAGACTGTGTCCAATTTGTGGGGCCGCTATGCCAATACCTTCTGAAGTGCTACGAAGCGCGATAGTCATTTCTTTAAGTACTTGCTGAATTTTTTTTGACGTAATTTCCGTAACAGGCACATCAACCGCGTGTTGATGAAGCACAGGGCTGGGATCGGCGATGATTTTTTTTGAGTTTGATATGGACATAAAAAGATTACAATTTCCGGATAATACGCGCGACTTCTTCCTTCATGCTTGTTATATCCGCGCGCGTGAATGGTTGCCACATGCGCGCCGCTGGCAGTTGTGTATCTTTTGGCATGGCGGATCGCGGATAGTGCATGTCCATTAATTGATCAATTTCTTTCCAAAATGAGGATGTGTTCATTTCTCGCGTAAGCTCGTCGAGTACGCGAGTTGAAAGCATGGTACCGATAAGGGGTTGCAAGTTTTTTTTTCGTGCTAGGAACCATATAGCAAGCGTTTCCAATTTGCTGACGGGTATGCGTCGCAGGGCATAGGATACAAGTTTGCCATCTTTCCCGCGCAGAATTGTTGGTTTTTTTCCAAGTATTTTTTCGCCTGCTCGCACAAAAAAGTCGATAAAACGATAAATATCAGGGTTTGTGGCGCGTGGCGCAGTTATTTTCTCGGTTGATTTTATTTGTTTTTTTGGCATAATGCCATTATACCATGAAGCGCAAAATTCATGACTATAAAACGGTTCATCTGGTGGGTATCAAGGGCCAAGGCATGGCGGCTTTGTGCGAGCTTTTGATTGCGGAAGGAAAGTATGTGACTGGTTCGGATACAGAAGAACCATTTTCTACGGACGCGGTATTGCAAAAACTTGGAATTCGAGTGCGCAGATTTCAGAAGAAGAATATCACAAAATCCGTTGATGTGGTAGTGCGCTCAAGCGCGTATGGAGAAACCCATGTTGAAATTGTCGCCGCGCGGCTTCTTGCCATTCCGGTAGTGAATTATATTGATGCGGTTGGGGAACTATTTAATAAAAAACGCGGTATTCTTGTTACGGGAACGCATGGTAAAACTACAACCACGGCGCTCATAGGCCTTATGTTGGAAGATGCCGAACTTGACCCAACGGTGCTGGTGGGCGCTACGGTGCGGCGATGGAAAAGCAACGCCCATGTTGGCAAGGGGGCGTGGATGGTTGCGGAAGGTGATGAATATCAAAACAAGTTTTTGAAATTACGACCAGAAGTTCTTGTGCTTACGAGCATTGAACATGATCATCCTGATTTTTTTAAGACAAAAAAGCAATATGAGGAAGCATTTCGCACTCTTGTCTCGCATATGCCAAGCAATGGGTTGCTTATTGCCGAAAAGCGTGTCAGGCGAATTATAAAAAAAGCTCCCTGCAACATAGTATGGTATGGCATCGCGGGAAAAGGGGAAGGGAGACACATGGAGCTTAATAAAACGGCCGCGCTTTGTGTGGCGCGCCATCTTGGCATTTCGGTACAAAAAGCAAAGCGGTCGCTTAACGCCTATGAAGGCACGTCGCGGCGCATGGAATTTTATACTGCTCTCGGCGCGCCAACCGTTGTAATAGACGACTACGCGCATCACCCGACGGAAGTTCGCACCACGCTTGCCGCGGTTCGCCGCCAGTATCCAAAGCGCATGATTACTGCTCTCTTTCAGCCACACACCTATTCGCGCACGCACGCGCTTCTGGGAGATTTTTCGCGCGCGTTTGGTAACGCGGATGAAGTTGTTTTATTGCCCATCTATAGTTCCGCGCGGGAACGCAAGAAAGATTTTCCCGATGATTTATTAGAACGTTTGCGTGATGGCATAATGCGGGTACAGAAAAAAACATCGGTGCGCATCCTATCTTTTCCAGAAGCAATTGCGTATGGCAAGCATTTGCCGCCCATTCGCAAAAAGCGTGTTATTATTACGCTCGGCGCGGGGGATGGATGGAAAATAGCAAAAACGATTGTTTTGTCATCCCCGACTTGATCGGGGATCCAGTACCACTAAAAAATCTATATATTTCTTTACGGAAATGGATCCCGTGTCAGGCACGGGATGACAATGATGGAGGTTCATAACTCAAAATATTTAGGGTAAATCAATAGCGAACAACGATCCACCGTCAAACACATAAAGTATTTTTTTCTGCGGCGGCGCAAAGAAAGAGGGTTTATTGCCTTTGTAGAGAATGTGTTTATTGCGCGTTCCGCCGCGGCCGTCGAGCTCCAAAGTGTAGATGGTGTTATCTTCTTGGATAATCACATAATGTTCTTCCGGATATGGCATAACATTTTGAATGGTTCCACTTGATTTATACAGAATCTCCTGTTTGTTTTTTTGAAAAGAGGGGAGTTGTTCCTCGCGTGAAATCCAGTGGATGGAGATTTCCTGATTATTCCACCAAAGTATGTAAGCGTCGGTATGTAGTATGTTTTGAGGGTTTGACGAATTTGTGAGAAGTTGGGCGGGGTTGCCTGCATTCGAAAGAAGCCATGTTCCCTTGTTGCTTATAAGCAGAAGTGTGTCACCAATTTGTTGTATGCGACTTTCAATAATCACCGGGAGGGAAGAAGTGGCGTACGGACGCGGTTGGGTTGCATCCAGCGTGGTAACTTGGGGAAGTCCACTTTGCATATCCCACAAAATAAGATAGGAGTCTCCCACGAAAAAACCGGCGATGCTTTGAAGAAGTTGTTGTTTGGCGCGCGTTTCGGAATTCCAGCGCGCAAAGTTTGTTCCATCAAGAAGGAAATAGGAGTTTAAATTGCGAGGGTCTTGGGTAATGAGACGAGGGAGCGGCATCTGATTATAGAGAGAACGTACGCGTATGATATTATCTTGGCGGGTGAGTTCCAGCCAGTTGTCAGGTGTCTCTATAAGGGCGGTTGACTCTAGCGCGTTCCAGCTCCATATCGCGTTTGGCGGCACCGAAGCCATAAGTGATTGGGAAGATGTATCTGTAAATGGAATGGTGCGCAGTAGATTGGGATCGAAGAATTCATATGCGTGCTTGGTGTTTTTTGCGTGATGTAAAATCAGGAGTGATGCTTGTGGAGACGCGCGCATGTTGGTTGATGAAGCGGTTTTAAGCACGGCAACGGTTGGCACAACCGGCATGAGTACAGGAAAGATTTCAGTTACGCTTTGCGGTTCCACATCAATTGTTTTTTCCCATGATTGATAATTCTCGCGTGATATCCATGCCATGTAGGGGGCAGGCCGCAGGTTTTGTATAAACGCGTTTCCCGTGAGGTAGGACGTTGTTCGTTCTATATCTCCAATAACAAAACTAGTTCCGGGTGGATTTGTGTGCACAAAAATACCTCCAGTTTTATGTATGTCAAAGTTTGATAATGAGAAGCGGTATCCGAACGTATAGAGAAGAAGAGGGCCGCTTAACGCTAAAAACACGAATATGCTAAACAAAAAAAGAAGCCGCCGGGCGTGATAGGTCATACCTTGATGCTAGCAAAAACCAGTGATAGAGTGAATGAGCTATGTCTCGTTTTATTATCCATGGGGGACGTACCCTTTCCGGGGAAATTTCCGTTCGAGGAGCAAAAAATCATGCTTTGAAACTTTTTCCGGCAAGCATTCTTTCTGTCGGTCCTATTATAATTACGGGTGTGCCAGATATTGAAGATATATTCTGTGCGGGCGCGTTATTGCGGGAATTGGGTTTTAAGGTGATAAAGCAGGGGGATAGCGCCTATAAAATTTCTTCTCCTTCAGATGCCATTTCCACGGTGCTCAAAGAGGATATTGCCGAGCGTATACGCGCTTCCATTCTTTTTGCAGGACCCCTGCTCGCCCGCGCGGGGCGGGTACGATTTCCATTTCCCGGAGGATGTGTTATTGGACGCCGACCTATTGATCTTTTTTTAGATGGGTGGGTCGCAATGGGCGCAAAGGTGAGAGAACACGGCACGGTGTTTGATGTGAGCGCCGCGGAACTTCATGGCGCGGATATACCGTTTCGGGTGGTAAGCCATACCGCTACGGAAAGTTTATTAATGACGGCTGTTCTTGCGCGGGGAAACACCGTGTTGCGCAATGCCGCCCTTGAGCCGGAAATTATCGCGCTCGCAACGTTTTTGAATACATGCGGCGCGCGGATACGGGGCGCGGGAACTCCAACCATTTATATTGAAGGCACAAATGGAAAATTGCTCAAAGGCGGAATGTGTCGCGTTATACCGGACAGAATTGAGACAGGGAGTTTTGCGATTCTTGGAGCGTTGTTAGGAAAGAGACTTCGTATTACCAATTGCCAGCCGGAACATGTGGCAGTCTTGCTGGAACATTTGCGAGCCGCGGGCGTTTCCATTCATGAAGGAAAAGATTGGATCGAAGTTTCAAGACCATCGAAGTTGAATGCCGTTTCTATGCGCACGCGCGAGTACCCGGGGTTTGCGACCGACCACCAAGCGCCATTTGTGGTGCTTCTTACACAAGCGCATGGACAAGCTATGGTGTTCGAAACCGTGTTTGAGGGACGGCTTTCTTATCTCGCGGATTTAAATCGCATGGGCGCGGATATCATTCAATGTGACTTGCACCGCGCCATTATATCCGGTCCCACGCGTCTTCGCGGCCGTTCCGTGGAAAGTCCGGACTTACGCGCGGGTATGGCGTTTGTGATTGCCGCGCTTGTTGCGCGCGGAACTTCACAGATCGGTAATGTGTATCAAATAGACAGAGGATATGAGAAACTGGATGAACGTTTGCGGGCGCTGGGGGCGGATATTGTTCGTGAAGCATGAAGCATGAAACGTACCTTCGTCATTGCGAGCGTAGCGAAGCAATCTCATTTCACATTGCATAGTAAGGAGATTGCCACGGCCTACGGCCTCGCAATGACAGAACTTTCTCCTGTTTCGTAATTCAAATCACACACAAGTCACATGTTTAATTTTATAACAAAATTAGGAATTGATTTGGGCACTGCCAATACGCTTGTTTTTGTGCCAGGCCGTGGCGTTGTGATAAATGAACCGTCAGTGGTTGCCGTTTCTGCGATTGATAACAAAGTTCTTGCGGTTGGGAACGAAGCAAAAGTGATGATAGGCCGTACCCCGGAACATATTATTGCGTATCAGCCCATGCGTGACGGCGCCATCGCGGATTATCGCGTAACAGAGGCGATGTTGCGTTATTTTATCGCGAAAGCGCGCGGGCGATTTCAGATATTCAAACCGGAGGTCGTGATATCGGTGCCGGCAGGTGTTACATCTACGGAACGAAGATCAGTGGTGGAAGCTACCATACGCGCTGGCGCGAAGGCGGCTCATGTCATAAAGGAGCCAATATTGGCGGCAATTGGCGCGGGTATTCCCATTCATGAACCAACAGGGCACATGATAGTTGATATTGGAGGCGGCACCACGGATGTTGCGGTAATTTCGCTGGGGGGTATTGTGGCGGCCGCGTCCGCGAAAGTGGCAGGAAATAAAATTGACCAGGCAATTGCCGATTACATAAAAAAGCACATGAATCTCGCTATTGGGGACCGCACAGCCGAAGAGATAAAAATTGCCATTGGTTCTGCCGTACCTGTAGAAAATGAAGAAACGCATGAAGTGCGCGGGCGTGATTTTCTTACGGGTCTTCCGCGCACCGTGGAGCTTTCCACGAACGATGTGGTGGATGCCATTTCCGAACGTCTGCAAGAAATGATCCGTACCATTAAAACCGTCTTACAACAAACACCGCCGGAACTTGCGGCAGATGTTATGGATCATGGCATTATTATGACGGGAGGAGGGTCGTTACTGCGGAATATCGATGAATTAGTTTTTCGTTCCACGGGAGTTCCCGCGCGGGTGGCAAAAGATGCCGCGCTTTGCGTGGCGCGTGGCGCGGGGGAAGCGCTGGAGCATTTGGATGTATACAAGAGAAGCATGGTGGCAAAAAGATAAGATGATTATCGGTCACCAACACCAACAAACTCTCCTAGACTTGCATATGCGTTCGGGTACCATGTCCCACGCGTATCTTTTTTCAGGGGCGCGGCATGTGGGGAAAATGGCAATGGCAAAGAGGGTTGCGGCCGCTTTGCTCTGCGAAAAAAAAGAAACAGGAAAGGAGATATTGTTTTCATGCGGAACGTGCCGCGCGTGTATAATGACAAAAGCAGGAACACATCCGGATATGGTAGTAATTGACGCGGAACGGTCGGGAGAAACCATGCTTCGTTTGGAGGACATACAACAGGTACGGGAACGCGCCGCTTTATCGGCATATGGCGGAACGCGCGTTTTTATAATTCGCGATGTTTCCCGGATGACGCGTGAGGCGGCAAATGTTTTCTTAAAAGTGCTGGAGGAGCCACGGGGGCAGACGGTGTTTTTGCTTCTCGCGCGTGTTGCTGATGATGTGCTCTCAACCATTCGTTCGCGCGTATGGCACATCCGTTTTTGGCCCATGTCCGAAGAAGTACTTATTGCGGGCCTCGAGAAAGAATATCATGTTTCTTCAGAACAGGCGGCGGACGTAGCGCGCCTTGCGGGAGGTTTGCCCGGCATGGCTATGCGCCTTGTTGGGTCCCCAGATGAGCAAAAACTGTTAGAAAAGGAGCGCGCGTATATACGCGCGTTGTTTACTGCTTCCATTGCGGAACGCATGAAGTATGCCGAAAAATTACGTGAGAATCCGGAAGGGATGCAGAATTGGTTTGTGGAGAGCATTGCTATGCTTGCTGATACGGTGCATATATCACTACGCAATACCAATCTTCGGGTGGTGGCCGCGGCTGACGCGTGTCGATTGCTCATGGAGCGGGAAGAGCAATTTTTAAAACCATACGGGGTAAAGCGTATTATTTTTGAAGATGCGTTGATTGGAATGTAATTATAGGATAAGATAGAACTTGTGAAAGATGTTCTCAAAACATTTGAATGCGAACTCACAGATGCAAAGGAGTGGTTTTATGCGGAAATTGCGTCGCTTCGCACGGGGCGCGCAACGCCTGCGTTGGTGGAAGATTTGCTCGTGGATTCCTACGGCGCAAAAACTCCTTTAAAGCACATAGCTTCCATTTCTACACCCGACGCCCGGTCGCTGGTTATTCAGCCGTGGGACAAGGGCGCGCTTGAAGCAATCGGAAAAGCTATTGAAAACTCGTCTTTGAATTTCGCGCCTATTGCCGACGGAGATCATATTCGACTAACGTTGCCACAGCTTACCGAAGAGCGGCGAAAGGATCTTCTTAAAATTTTGAACGGGAAAGCAGAAGAAGTGCGTATGAAAACGCGGAGAGCCCGGGATGAGACATGGAAAGAGATTCAACAATCCCAAAAGGATAAGGTCATTTCAGAAGATGAAAAGTTTCGTGTAAAAGACGAATTGCAGAAAAAGATGGACGGGTTTAATACGGAATTAGAGAGCACACGAGAGAAGAAAGAGAGAGAGATTATGGAGGTATAAAAAATGTTCACTTTATTCATTTTTTTAATTGTCATTGCTGTTCTGGTTTTAAGCCATGAATTTGGTCATTTTATTATTGCTAAATGGAAAGGAATGCGAGTGGATGAGTTTGGGTTTGGGTTTCCGCCGCGTTTATTTGGCAAGCAATATGGGGAAACCACTTACACGCTTAATCTTTTGCCGTTCGGCGGGTTTGTAAAAATTTGGGGGGAAGATGATGCGGAAGGCGCAAGTGATTCGCGTAATTTCGCGACACGTAGCGCGTGGGATCGTTTTTTGGTGCTTGTGGCGGGAGTTGGAATGAACTTTGTGCTTGCGTATATCCTTTTTACGGTTGGGCATGCTATTGGCATACCAAGCGTGGTAATCGCGGGGGAAGGTGTACATGATGCGATGGTGCGCGTGGTGGATGTACTACCCGAGTCGCCCGCGGCGGAAGCGGGTATAGAGGCGGGAGATTCCATCCTTACATTAATATCTTCATCCCAAACAGTACACGTTTCAGAAATTGAGCAGGTGCAAGATTTTGTAAAGACTCATTCCGGCATTCAGATAACCATGGTGGTGGAACGAGTGAACGAAGAACTACGTTTGCCGATTACCCTACGGAAAGAAGCGCCCGCGGGAGAGGGTCTTTTGGGAATTGCGATGGCAAAAGTTGGTATAGTTCAGACTCCCTGGTATCGGGCACCATGGGAGGGATTGTTAACTACCATTTCTACTACAAGGTTTGTGGCGGAAGGTCTCGTGTTTTTCTTTGCGAACATATTTAGCTCGGATGTCGCAAGTTCCGTTGCAGGACCCGTGGGCATTGCGCAAGTTGCGGGGGAAGCAAGCGCGCTCGGATTTGTGTATTTGTTGCAATTGGTGGCGGTGCTTTCAATCAATCTTGCCATTTTAAACATTTTGCCAATCCCCGCGCTTGATGGCGGGCGCGTGTTGTTTTTGGTGATTGAAAAACTGCGCGGAAAGCCGGTGGCAATGCACATAAGTCAATTTGCACACACGGCCGGGTTTGTGGTGTTAATTCTTTTAATGTTAGTAGTTACTTATTTTGATCTTACAAGAATTTTCTAAACTGACTAGACACCGAGTATCTAGTCAGTTTAATGCGAGTGTATGTCAGAAATAAAAAAGGGAATATACCACCACTACAAAGGGAAAAAATACCTCGTGATTGGCGAAGGATTACACCACGAAACGCGGGAGCCGATGGTGCTTTATGTGCCCTTATATGGCGAGTTTCGAATTGAGATACGTCCGAAAGACATATTTCTTGAAGAAGTTGATATTCCCGAGTGCAACTACAAAGGTCCCCGATTTTGGTTAATTGACAGCGAATAAAATAACCCACATTCAATTTACAAGTGCAACCTGTTGATAAATTTTATTGTTTTGGCGTAACGACTTTTGATGTAATTTGTTCATTTCAAATTCATAGACCTCGTTTAGTGTCTGGTATCCCAAGCATTTCATCGGGCGATTATTGATCAAGTCTTCAACATGTTTAATCTGTATATCGGATACGGAATCAGGATTGGTGTCACACGGCCAAGTTTTTGTGCAATATCGCTGTTTGTGAGACTCCATAGACTTTTCACTGATGAACGCAAATTGGGGACGAATGATTTGAGATAGCTAGATACTCAAACATGTAAAGTTATCCACATCTGTATTCTTTCCTTAATCAATAAAAATACTATAATCAAATTATGCGTACTATATTTATTGCAGTTGGAATAGCAATTATTGTAATTGCGCCTGTTTTTGTTTTTGCCCAACAAGTAGTAGATGTTGATCAAATGGCTTCTCTTTTGGAGTCGCTCCAAAATATGGCGCAAAACCTGGCAAAGAAAATCCAAGAAACTATCCCGATTGTGTTGGCCTCCCTCCAAGCAACTGATCTTACCCGTGATGGTTTTACAGGAGAAGACGATTGGAAATATATGGAAAAACGCTGGTTTTCTGATGATGCTTCCGCCGATATAAATGGTGATGGCGTGGTGAATGCCATTGATTTCGGGCTTCTTAATAAAAACTGGAATAAAAAAACAGAATAATATGATATTTTTAAAATTTATATCTGGGGTAGGATTCTTTTTTATACCTTCACTTGTATTGGCGGCTTCGTTCTCTGTTTTGCCATCGACGGGCGCGCATAAGACCGGGGAGACATTTTCTGTTACGGTGTATCTTAACACGGAGGGGAAGGAAGCTCTTGCGGCTGATTTAGAACTATTGTACCCCAGTGATCTTTTGGAGGTCATAGACGCGAATACTACCGTGGCAGGCATCCAAATTACACCAGGCACCCTTATGTCGCAAAATCAGCTTAACACTGTATCGGGTGGGCGCATTCGGTTTGCGCAAATAGCGCCTATTGGGGAAAAACTGGTGAATACGGTTCCTGGCACTCTTGCCACCATTATGTTTAGGGCAATAAAATCGGGAACTGCTCCCGTTACCATTGAATTTACGCTTGGCGATACCCGTGATAGCAATATAGCCGCATTGGGAGGCATAGACCTGCTTTCAAGCGTTACAAACGCCACATTCACACTCACCGGCGACCCGTACGCGCCAACGTCTTCTTATACGTTTTCCCGTAATCTCAAGGTTGGCATGCGCGGTGAAGATGTGCGGCAACTTCAAAAATTCCTCAATGAAAATGGTTTTGTGATTGCGTCCGCTGGAGATGGATCAAAAGGGAGAGAAACTGATTATTTTGGTAATTTAACAAAAACCGCGGTTATCCGTTTTCAAGAAACGCACACAGGCGATATATTGACCCCGGTAGGACTTACCAGAGGTTCTGGATATTTTGGACCGAGTACACGAAACAAAATACACGGACTCTTACGGCTCACGTTACCCACGCAAGCATCTCCCCAGGCGCAGTCACAAATTAGCCAGCTTCAGGAACAAATTCGTCAAGCGCAAGAACAGGTAAATCGGCTTATTCAACAGTGTACCCAGGAAGCAATGCTTTGCCCGGATGGCTCAGCAGTTAGTCGCACAGGGTTAAATTGCGAATTTATGCCGTGTCCTGCCATCCGTAATTGATTCAGAATACTAATTATGAGAAAGTATGCAGGTTTTTTGTACAGATTGAGCATTACAGGTGTTCTTTTTGTTGTTCCTACTATTGCGTCTGCCGCGATCATGTCTGTTTCTCCTTCGAGCGGTTCTGCGGCCGTTGGAAGCACGTTCACTATTCAAATTCAAGTAAACACACAAGGTGGCGCGGCGGATGGTGTTGATGTGCGTTATGTAAATTTTAATCCATCTCTTCTTCAAGTTATAGATGAAAACACACTTATTTCTGGCGTGCAAGTTTCGCCCGGCACACTCATGGCAAATACGCCTACCAATTCAGTAGATAATATCGCGGGCAGGATTTCATTCTCACAAGTTCCCGCCGGTGGCACCACGTTTACTAATAATAGCGCGCAAACTCTTGCCACTGTTCGTTTTAATGTTATTGCCGCCGGTGCCGCGGCGCTCACGTTTAACTTTACGTCAGGGAGTACTGCTGATTGTAACATTGCCACAGGTGGTTCTGATTTGCTTACATCGGTAACAAATGGCACCTACACGCTTACCACGGCAAATGTCCCGCCAACTGTTTCTGCCATCTCAACAAATGTCGCTGATGTTGATTCGGGAACACCAGGTATCCAGTACTATGAAGGTACAACCGTAACATATTCGGGATCCGCGTCAGATGCGAACGGCGATCCTCTGACATGGACTTGGTTGTATACCATAAATGGAGGCGTGGAAATTCAATTTTCTACTGGAAGCGGCGCTGTTCAAAATGCGGTATTCACGTATGGCGCGGGCACGGCGGGTTCTACCTATCGCTGGATTCTCCGAGTAACTGATAGAATAACTTCTCCCGTACAAAGTAGTATTGATGTTATGATTATTGCGGTTCCCGATACCACAGCTCCCATCATAACAAATGTAGCGGCTTCCAACATCACCACGTCTGGCGCAGTAATAACGTGGATCACAGACGAACTTTCAGACACGCAAGTGGAATATGGCATTACCACGAGCTATGGTTCCTTATCGCCACTCAATACCACGCGCGTAACCAGTCATTCGGTAACGCTCTCAAGTTTATCTCCTTCCACTACCTACAACTATCGTGTTCACTCGCGCGACGCGGCAGGAAATCTGGCTTCTTCGCTCAATAGAACATTTATCACCCAATCACTTCCCGATACCACCCCTCCTGCTTCGATTACAAATGTAGCCGCATCTGGCATTACCACAACTTCTGCAACACTTACATGGTCTGCTCCGGCTGATCTTCCCGGCGGAGGAACAGTCGCGAGTTATGATATTCGGCGTTCAACTACTCCTATCACAGAACTTAACTTTGCTTCCGCGACAACTGTTACTGGAGAGCCGGCTCCTGCCGCTCCAGGAACAAACCAAACGTATATTATCGCGGGTCTTAATTCGTCCACGCTTTACTACGCGGTGATTAAATCACAAGACGCGCAAGGAAATATATCGCTTATATCAAACATAGCAAGTTTCACTACCCAAACTCCCGCTGATACTACACCTCCCTCTGTTCCAGCGAATCTTGTTGCGATTGCGGCATCCGTTTCTCAAATTAATCTTTCATGGAGCGCGTCCACCGATAACATTGGCGTGGCAGGTTATCGGGTTGAGCGATGCGCGGGTTCCGGCTGTACAACATTTGCGCAAGTCGCTTCACCAAGCGTTACTAATTATTCAGATACGGGTTTGGTCGCTAATACAACCTACAGATATCAAGTACGGGCTGTTGATGCCGCAGGTAATCTTTCCGGATATTCCAGTATTGCAAACGCTACCACGCAAGATACTATAGCGCCAACTATTTCCATTACGTCCCCAACTGCCAATGCCATCGTAGCAGGAACAATTTCTGTTTCTGCAAATGCTACCGACAATGTCGGAATAATGGGCGTGCAGTTTATTGTTGATGGTGGAAATGTCGGCGCCGAGGATGCTACCGCCCCCTATAGTGTTTTGTGGAATACGACTTCTGTTGCCGATGGTTCACACATTATAACGGCGCGGGCGCGAGACGCGGCGGGGAATACTACCGTGAGCAATGGCGTTACGGTAAATGTTTTAAACAACCCACCACCGCCGTTTGATTATTCTCTTGCCAATGAAGGCAACAAGTTTGTTGTGCAAAGTTCCTCCGTTATAAATACCATAACGGCTTCACTTGTTTCAGGAACCGCAAAAGCAGTTATATTTTCGATATCTGGTCTGCCAACGGGAGCCACAGGCGCTTTTGTGCCTCCCAGTTGTAGCCCTGGTTGTTCTTCCGTACTTACCATAACAACTATCAGCACAACTCCTGTTGGCACAAGCGCTATAACCGTTTCGGCAACCGACGGTTCCATTGTGCGAACAACAAACTTTTCTTTGACGGTAAATCTCCCGCCAAGCACAAAATTTAAGCAAAATGATCGAGTTGCCGTACGATCTGCCGATGGCAATGGGGTAGGGGTATATAACGGAGCTGGAACTTCTAACACGCTTTTAATAAACCAGCCGGATGGCACGCTTGGCGCCATAGTGGGAGGACCTGTATTTGCCAATAACGCCCATTGGTGGCAGGTGAATTATGATACATCTGGCGGCATTGGAACAGACACTGATGGTTGGAGCACGGAAGATGAACTTACTCTTGCAGTTTTTGCTTCAAACTTAAAATTTATTCCAAGCACCGAAGGTAATGAGATTTTCACAAGAGACTTTGTGGTTTCTATTGTGCAGAGAACAAGCAGTACCACTTTATTTTCATTTACCGTAAAACCAAATACCGCAGGCGAAATACCGGTTTCCATACTTATGCCAACTCTCTTAGAAGGAACATACAATGTGCTTATAAAAGCCTCGGCATATCTGCGGTCGTTTGTAAAAAATGCCGTGTTTAATTCTGACACATCAATTAACTTACCAAAACTTCGTGGTGGCGACATGAATGATGACGGTGTTATCAATTCATTTGACTGGTCATTTATGAATGACAGATGGTTTGGCGCTGATCTTACAGCCGATCTTAACAGAGATGGTGTTGTTAATTCTATTGATTTTAGTTTTATGAATAAAAACTGGGGCCTCACGCAAGATTAATATGCAACACATATTTGATATAGTAAAACGCATGCTTCCGGCGCTACTCGCAAGCATCCTACCCCTTGCGGTAAGCGCCGCAACGCTTTCTTTATCACCCGCTTCCGGCTCCTATTCTGTGGATGACACCATAACGGTATCAGTTCTTATTAATACCACCGGAGCGGCTATTGACGGTGTTGATCTTCACTATCTTCGATATAATCCCTCATTGCTTGAACTTAAAGATGCTGATACCACGCGAAATGACATACAAATTGCCGCAGGTTCTCTTATGTCAAATACTGTGTTGAACATGGTTGACACATCACAAGGCAGGATTGATTTTTCACAACTTACGGCGGGAGGTATAAAATTTACCAGTAATGGAGCAGAAACTTTTGCAACAATGCAATTCCGCGTGAAAAGCGCGGGAAATGCATTACTCACGTTTGATGCGATACCCGGCTCAAGTACTGATACAAATGTTGTCGCTGTGGTAAAAGAATTACTTACATCTGCAACAGGGGCATCTTACACACTCTCTGTAAATACAAGCAGTTCTGGCGGATCGTCGGGAGGAGGTTCATCTTCTGGCGGTGGCGGCGGAGGTGGGGGTGGAGGAGGAAGCGTGTTTCTTCCCGCGCCGTCCAGTTTTTCCGCGCTGGGCGGGCCAGATCAAATCCTTCTTCGATGGGTTAATCCAATAAGTTCAAGTTTTGTGCGCGCGCGAGTTATCCGAAAGGAAAACTCCCAACCAGTCTCCGCAAGCGATGGAATAATAATATTTGAAGGTGATACACAAGGTTACACGGACACGACCGTAAAGGCGGGTGTTACTTATTACTATGCCATCTTTTCTCTTGATACCGCGTTACGAGCTTCAGCTCTTTCCATATCGAAAGCAACTGTTGGAGATTTTACAGAACAGCAAATTATTACAAAAGTTTCGGAAGATGAACTGGCAGGAAAAACATCATCCGCGACTATCTTTACGTCTTTTGCGTACCGTTTTTCAGTCGCACTGCAAGAAGGATTTATTCATGAAGAAGTGCGACAGCTTCAAAAATTTCTGAACTCACTTGGGTTTATCATTGTTTCTGCTGGCACTGGTTCCCCGGGCAATGAGACAACCTATTTTGGCGCGCTCACGAAAAACGCCCTTGCCCGTTTCCAAGCAAAATATCTTCCTGCAATTGCCACTGGCGATCGAGGATTAGTAGGTCCGCAAACACGCGCAAAATTAAACGAGCTTGCCTCAAAAGGTGTTGTTACTCCCGCGCCAATAATCCCAGTTCCTTCCGGTGTTTCCTATACCTTTGCACGGAATCTTACTCTTGGGAGCCGAGGAGAAGATGTCCGCCAGCTTCAAAAGTTTCTTAACGCAAATGGGTTCATAATAATTTCTGCCGGTGACGGATCTCCGGGTAATGAGACAGATTTCTTTGGAAATTTAACAAAAGCCGCCATTATTCGTTTCCAAGAAAAATATGCGGGCGAGGTGCTTACCCCGGCCCAACTCATAAAAGGTTCTGGGTTTTTTGGACAACTCTCGCGTAATAAAGCACACCAGCTTATGCAAAAAGGAGTAGCACCCTCTCAACAATCAACATCAGTCAATACTTCAAGTCTCCAAGAACAAATCAATGCGGCGCAGGCAGAAATTCAACGTCTTCTTCAACAATTGCAAACAAGACAAGGTTCATAACAGATTACTGAAAATGGAAAGAAAAAAACCAGTGGTGCAGAGAGCGCCACTGGTGGTAAATTGAACGAGTTATGAGTTATTTTTTACAAATTTCCGGATGGCAGAGAATTTTTGCCGATATCTCGGGAATGCTTAACTCCCCGCGTCCCAGCCCCATTGGGGTGAAATATTCGTGGTTGTTTTCCACCACACCCCAGAAAGCAACAAATATCTCATCAGTTTTCCCGCGAGAATTTATACTGATCCAGAAGGGACGCAAACGGCCATTTACCATCGCATTTTTTAGGTGGATGGTAGAGATAACCAGCCCATCCCTATACATCCGCACTTCTATCGGCGCGATGTATCCCTCACGTTCCTCTACTCGTATATATATCTCATGGGGCAGAATGGACCGCGCCGAGCTATCAACAACAACTTCCACTTCTGATCCGCGCAAAATTTTTTCCCGATATTTCTTTGTCAGATGCAAAGAAAGCGTAAGAAATAGGGGACTTAAATTTGTTTCGCGTAACTCCTCATACATGGGTGGCGCCACGGTTCGTGGCCGATCTGGATCAATATCCGGGAGTAACGCGATCTGACGTGTCTCGATCTTCCCAAACTCCGGGCGAAACCACGACGAAATCACATACTTATCGCCGCGCGGATTTAGAAAATCAAGATGTATAGCAGTGCTGTTCGCGCCACCATCTCTATTTTGTGATCTACGGAGAAGGGTGAATGGTTTTTTTGCGCCATCACGAATATATTCACCCATAGCAATCTCTGCGCATTTCTCGCACGGAGTTAAATCATTTTCCCATAGTTGTTGAAGGATATCAGAGGAACTAAACCCTATTCTTGGCATGGCGATAAGTATCGCCACAAGTAGAAACATAAGCGTTTTCATTACCTACCTCCATTTTGTTTTGTTTACATAAGCGCGCCAGTTGAGGCAATGTGAAGTTAATACTCCACCATCTGCTTACCACAAGCGCGAGACATGACAACATGCCCAAATGCCACACGGGTGTAAATGAACTTAAAAGTAGGAGTCCCAGTACCATCATATTTCCCGCGCAATCAATGTCCACCGCTTTCCCTCGCACCCGCAACGCCTCCGCCGCAATTTGTCGCACCCCACCACCAACTGCTTTTAGCTTCAGCAGTAAAAAAAACTCTTGCGCCAGATACATATTCGCGTCTGATGACGCCCCAATCACAACGGGAATTATCACGGCTGTCGCAATGTTCAACGGAACACCGAACATTGCCATAACAATTACAACAACCGAACTCACAAAGAGAAATGGTTGGGCAATCACAAACCCACCTTTAAACATAGGGATGTTTTTGCATTCTTGACGGGTCATCCATGAGTAATACAGAAAGATCGCGAGCAGGGAAGTAATAAGCACCCATGGCGCCTGTCTTGCGGTTACCAACGCAAGCGGAGCATAATGCAGGTTGTTTCCAAAAAGAGAAACGGCCAGCCATGGATATTTCTTTTGAAATTGTTTTGCAATTTCCTCCATTTTGCGCGTTGCCTCCTCAATGCCAACCGCGTTATCCATTGGGTGATCCGCCCAGATAAAAATGCCCCCTACAGGATTTTCAGTCCTTACAGGACCTTCGGCATTCTTCCACTCGGTCCACATTGCAAGGCCTGACTCTTTGGCGCCAAACCGCGTAAGTTCCACCGCTTTTTGAAAGGGAACCGCAAGTCCATCCGTTCGGCGCATCTCATACTCAATTTGATCTATGATGGAAGAGACAATCCCGACATCTTTTACCTGCTGAAGTTCTCCCAAAAACGCTTTTGCGCTATTGAAAAACGTTTCATCAAGAAGCGAATCTCGAGAAATGCCCACCCCTTCGAAATAAACAGGAATCACATCCAATCGTCCAAGTTTCGCCATGCGTCCAAGCATGGTTTTTGCGTTGGTTTCCCCCAGAAATTCAATCTGGCGAGAATTGGTATCAATACGACCACTCCATACAAACGCGCTCGCAAGCAACATAGAAGAAAAGAGTGTGCCGTATATATAAGCATTTCGCCAAGAACCAAACTTTTGCATTTTTCGTTTCATCAGGCGCGCATGCCAAATTTCAAAGGCATTGGCAAGCCAAGCGACAATCCTTGGCGTATGCCACACACGCGCTTTTATGAAAAAGTAGAGCGCGGGGAGAATGTATTTTTGCGTCATCAACGCCCACAAAGCGCCAATCGCAAGGACGGTGTCCATCACAATAGCAGTCCAGAGTGACTGGTACCAAAACCCGAAGAGCCCAAAACATATAAGCGTTATGCGAAATATGTGGTTCACGGATTTTTTTACCGACCCTGCTTGCTTTTTCCACTCCACATATGAATTCATACCTCTCTGTCGCTTGATGTCCTCCATGAGTTGCGCGTTAAAGGATAACGAGGCAATCATGACTCCTCCCACCAATGTTGGCAGAAGGAATACCGAATAGCGCATGCCTAGAAGGGAGAGTGGCCATACGCTTGCAAGCGCGGCAAGAAACGCAAACAGCGTCCCCAACCACACCGAAAGCGCGTATTCTGGATCTCGAAACACCAGAAACAAAAATGGAAGCAGTAAGATGTATCCCGTGAAAACTTTAATGTCCACATCCACAAAAAACGCCCAGGTAATAAGAGTTTCGGTAACGGAAACACTCCCCACCAAAATTTCCGGCCATCCTTTTTCACGATACGGCACAAAGTCTGTATCCAGATAGTCACTCGCGTAATAGCGAGCGTTTTCATACCAAGTGCCATTTTGTGGCGGATAGTTTCTTTGAAGAACACGACGAAACTCCCGAATTGCCTCGAACTGATTCATTCCTTCCGGCGGTCCTGCAAGAATCGTGAAGCGCTGAAATTGCCCGTCCACATATTTTCGCGTGGATGGATTTTCAGAAACGAATTTCTTCCACGTTTCCAGTGAAAAACCATCTGCCACAAGAAGTAGTGGGTTTATGTACGAAGACCATTGTTCCATCTTTTCACCCCAGCTTTCATCCCACGTTCTGGCTTGGTAATTCGCTAGAGAAGAAACCTTCCAGCCGAGTGAGAGGTGTTGTTTGAGATACTCTGCATATTCGTGGAGAAAAAATAATTCTTTCTCACGAACCGGCTGTTTCCACAAAAGGATAATGGGAATAGGTGTTGGTTGAGTATATGTTAACTCGTCCCTCACATGTGTAATGCCAGGAAGCTCTTTCCACAGAGCATCCTGCAATGGGGCGATGGCTGTTCGATGGGCCATAATGATAGATAGCGCCATCAGCGCCAGTAAAGGGGCGATTATCAATATGAATCGCTTCAGCATGGTTTATCCTCCTTTATTGTCAAATTACTCTCTTATCTCCTTGTAGAAATTTGTACCACAAAATATCAATTTTTGCAAGTCAAAACTTATCATAAAGGGTAAAGTATATTATAATGCACTTGTGCCTAGGAAAAGTTTGCACAAAGAAAAATTACAGAAGGACTTTCTTCTGATAGCAGTTAGTATTGTAGCTACGGTAGCTATGGTTCAGTTCGGTATTCTGGACGGTTTTCTGTTTGCGTTCCAGGAATCTCCGTATGTTGCAAGCTTTATAGCGGGGCTATTTTTTACTTCCATTTTTACTGTTGCGCCTGCAGGGGTTACTTTGGCCGGGCTTGCGCTTATCAGCTCTCCATTGCAGGTAGCGCTATGGGGCGCGCTTGGCGCGATGATTAGCGACCTATTTTTGTTTATTGTTATTCGGGATCATTTTACAGGGGAGCTTCAGAGTTTAGTAAGGATGAGGCGTATTAGACAAATAATATCGATTATTCATCTGCGCATCTTTCGCTGGATGCTACCCTTGTTGGGAGCGCTTATCATAGCATCTCCGCTACCGGATGAGCTCGGGCTTGCATTGCTGGGTCTTTCGCGCATGAACACCGGTATTTTTCTACCAATATCCTATTCTTTGAACTTTCTCGGCATATTCGCCCTCGGATATTTGACGCATGGATAACCTATAGCCCACACGAGAATGGGGGACTGACCCCATTATCCACAGTAGAATAATTCATATGTATCCTGAATTTTTTGCAACCAAAAACGAAAACAAGCTCCGCGAGGTGAACGAGATTCTCGGTCGCAATTTGGAGCAGATTTCGGTTGAGCTCTTCGAGCCGCAGGGTGTGGACGTGGAGATGATCGTACGCGAGAAGGCTGAAGACGCGTTCCACAAAACCGGTAAGTTCGTGTTGGTGGAAGATACTAGTTTGGAATTCGCGGCGTGGAACGGACTTCCCGGCGCGCTCATTAAATGGTTTCTGGACACCGTCGGCAACGAGGGCATTCTCAAAATGCTTGTGGGTGAATCGAATCGCAAAGCGGTTGCTAAAACCGCCGTCGGTTTTTTTGACGGCGCGCAGTCGCGCGTGTTTATCGGGAAAGTTTCTGGTACTATTCCAGAAATCGCCCGCGGCACTAGCGGTTTTGGCTGGGATCCGATCTTCATTCCCGACAGTCATGAAAAGAGTTTCGCTGAAATGACCTCCATCGAGAAAAACACCATATCCATGCGTAAGCTCGCGCTTGAACGCATGAAGACGGAGTTGAAGTAAAGTGTCTCCATAGAAAAGTATTTTATGAAAGCATGACAGATAATGAATTGCATCTACGCATGATCATCCACCAAGCTCTGTATGATATTGAAAAATCCTTGAATGCTAAGGTGACCAGCATGGAAAAAATAAAAACAGTTTATGGCTTTAACACTACTAGTTTTCATATTAAAGTATCTTTGGCGAATGGAAACACCACTTCTTATTTCCTTAAGTTTGGCAACACCGAGCGTATTAGGCAGGAACTAGCTGGCATTAGTTTTGTTGAGAAGTTTATACCCACTCCGAAGGTTGTTTTAACTTCAAAGGAAGAATCGTTTAGATTTGGCTGGACATTATCAGAGTATATCTCTGGCAAGCTCATGGCGGAGAATTTTTTGGAGATAGAAAATCGCAATGATTTGAAGTTGTTTTGCGAGCTTGAAAAAGAAAAAGAAGCGTTACTTAGAAACTTGCACGATAAAATAAAAACTATTTTGAGCTATAAAAGTTATATTGGTTCACGTGTCAATCAATTATTTTATGGAAGGCTTTTTGGAGAGAGATACCAATTATTTTTTGCCAGAGATCATAATAATCTGTCATCTTATTTCAATCATCGACTTATAGTAAATGGGAAGAAATTTCAATTTACGATCGGAGAGACATTGAAAATGATTCAAGAAAAGTATACCCCGCAAGCTGATAGAGAGGTAATGGCTATCATGGGTCACGGAGATGCTCATCATGGGAATATTATCTTAAACTCAAAAATATGGTTTATCGACAATGAATACGCCGATTTTATGCCGCCTTTTATGGAGCTAGCCAAGCCTTACTACAATGATTTTATCGGGAGACTATTCTTCCATCACCCTAAAATATTAAATCAATATTTCCAGATTGATCATTTTGAGGAAAAAAACAATCAGCTTGTTTTTAAGATCAGCTACCCGCAGAAAATGATAAATTCTCTTGCAATCACTCAAGTTAAACTACAAATGAGGAATAAGTTTGTAAATAATAAAACTGATGACTTTTTATCGTTGAACGATTATCTTGTACTTTGCCATACTCTTACTCGGGACCCGAATGCTTACCCTACGGAGAGTCGCTTATTATTTTTGGTCTTTATTGTCATACTAGCTCAATTTGATCCTTTCGATCCGGAATCAATATATAAATTCTTTTGACGATTAATAAAAAAAGTGAACTTCGCGATCTCCAAAAAAAGTTCCCAGTTTTTATCTATTTCGTCTGAGCTAATGTCTTTGTTTTTTAGGATTGACCAGATATGGCGCTTTTCAAAGCTCTTTAGCATAGCCGATAATTCCATACCTGTGGAACTTTGAAAGTCTTTGATTGTATTTGAATAATCTTTTTTCTGTTTCCCTTTTAGAACCAGCAAGTAAGTTTCCATAAGGAAAATGGAATTTTTGATTATTTTTCTTAGCAAAGCTTTTCTGTCCATCCAGTTGCCATCTTCGGACATAAATTTATACATAAAAGATACTGTTGTCGCCGTATAGGCATCTATGGGAATTTTTTGAATTGTGCCCATTGGGAACACGGGCAATCTATATCCTTTTTGTATAAAAATGACACATTTGTTTTTATCGCTCCCGTAGAAATTTTTTATATATTTGAAGAATGATAAAGCCAAAATTGGATTTTTGGTTGCAAGATGTAATTGATTATAATCAACCACTTCAATACCTGTTTTAGTTCTTGCTAAATCTGATAGTTTTTTCTTAAGTATAGCGACATGGCCAA
>Ga0209541_10001783_pt1 | contig 42093 bp, 48 predicted proteins | sample RifCSPlowO2_01_FD_184027 | JGI IMG/M metagenome (GOLD analysis project Ga0209541, IMG submission 184027) | Groundwater microbial communities from Rifle, Colorado - Rifle CSP2_plank lowO2_0.1 (SPAdes) (version 2) | ecosystem: Environmental > Aquatic > Deep subsurface > Groundwater | place...
TCCTTATACATCTCTTCCTAATGAAATTGAGAGAGTAAAGATATTTCCTAAAATTTTAGTAAATGGAGAAGAGCAAGTCTGTAGTGAAATTAACTATGTTCCTTCTAACTTAAAGACTTGTGTAGATAGTGACACTGTAGGATATTGGTCTTTTGATGGAAATGCAGAAGATAGCAGTGGAAATGGAAATGATGGATCATTATTGCCTCAAGGAACAGGACCTACTTTTTCTGATGGGGTTTTGGGACGGGCCACTGATTTAGATGGAATAGATGATTATGTAGATGTCTCTCATTCTTCAAGCATTACTGTTACAGGCCAAGAGATTACTATGGAAGCATGGATTTATCCTAGAACCCCTACAAGTCCTCTAGGTTCTGAACCAGGAGCAGGTTATAGCTTTTTGATAAAAAAAAGGGACGCCCAATCTGGATATTATTTAATACTAATGGGCGAAAGTAACGCCGGGAAACTTCAAGCATCAGTTGGGCAAAGTACCTCAACGGTTTATGCTACTGGAACTACCGTGTTGCAGCCAAATACATGGTATCATGTTGTTGCTGTATACAAACAAAACCAATATTTCAAAATCTATCTTAATGGAAAAGATGATACTTCTTCATCAACTTCAACAGTAACTATAGGATCTTCAACAAGTCCTTTGCAAATTGGGATTCCTGGATGGTGGGGGCCGCCTAATGATGTTAATTTTAACGGTAAAATAGATGAAGTAAGAATCAGTAATGTAGCAAGAACATTCTAACCTTTTAATCTTTCATACAGCACAGGCCACTCTTTTTTGACAAAATATTTCTCTTTCCTTAATAGATGAGCAAAGCCCCTTTTCTTTAATTCTTTCGTTACTACCCCGCCTTTATGGGGGTGCTTATACAATCTAGGCAAAGGAGAATGAAAGCCATGTGCATAATGCGTTAATTCATGGGCTATTGTTATATCTATCACATACTCAGGAACAAGACAATCCTGAAAAAGAGCATTAACTGCTATCTCTGTATCCTTATTCCTTAATCTTTTAATATGCCCGAATTTATTCTTCCATTTTCCCTTAAAAACAATTTTCACTGTATTTTTTTTGGGAGTATCAGGAAAAAGAAGATTCCAAATTTGTTGCAGTCTTTGCTCTAGCCATAGTTGATCGCGCATGCTTCTACAAAAAAGAATCCCTATAAAAAGATTTTCTAAAGAGTTAAATCCTAAATTTAGAAAGTGAAAAAATCTAAATCAAATAGTCTAGTTGTACTACTTGAATACTTCCTGACTTAAATTCACTAACTTCATAATCTCTTAAGACCATCCTTCTCACCGGATCTTCCTCATCACATTCATAAGGAAGCCCTAAAAAGTCAGAATCATTTGGGATTTCTCCAGTGTAAATTGTAGAAATTTTATGTTCTTTTAATCTTTTAACTGCATCTCTTACCTGGTAAACAAAGTCTCTGCTTCCTGGTACATAAAAGTCCATTAATTTATCTCCTTGTCTCAGATAAAGCTCTACTCCCTCGCCTTCGCCTGATCTTCTGGTTGCATATAAGTCATCAACATGAAATGCATATATTCTCCCATCTAATTTTAACTTTCCAATTGCATCCAAACCATGTAGAGCTCTTTGTAGTTCCTCTGATGATATAGTTAAAAGCTCATTTGCTTTTAAATGTTCGAGAATTGCTCTTAAGTTTGCGATATCTCTCACATCAAAACTAGAGGATAAATCTTCTAATGATTCTTTGTCTGTTTTAAACATATCATTTAGAATCACCTATAGTTTTAAAAGCTTTTTCTTGAAGCTTAACTCGAAGTTTATAGTGTTGTATATTTTTTAGAAAGTGAAAAAGAAAGTTATTTAAGCGAAATAATCATAATTAAATGAATGAAAAACAAGAGATTAGGGGTTATTCTCTTAGTAATTGGAGTAATTATAGCTATAATTCTAATAAACTTGATCAATAAGTATAATACAGCAAGTGCAGAAGAAGGCTGTTTTCCTAATGATGAGTGCAAGCATATTGAATCCTCTCTTTCAATGACGCATTTCGCCTTTGGAATAATAGGCTTTATTCTTGCCCTAGGCTTTTATCTTATCTTCTTTTCTAAAAGCGAAGAAATCCTAATTAAAAGATTAGAAGACATAAAACAAGATAAGACAATAGAAGATAAGTTTAACATATTAGTAAAGGCATTAGATCCATTTGAGCAAAAAATCTTAAAGGCAGTGAAAGAGCAGGAAGGGATTACACAAAATACTTTGCGTTTAAGAACAGATCTTTCTAAAGCTAAGGTAAGCTACGTTGTAAATGATCTTGAGAAAAAAGGGCTTATTAAAAGAGACAAAAAAGGGAAAACCTTTGCAATCTTTCTTAAAGAAGCAATCTAAAATGGCTCCATGAACGTTTAAACCTCAAAATTTTAATGTTTTGGGCTTTTTTACCTACTTAGTTCCAACCCAAAGATATATTAAGCAATAATAAGGCAAAAGGAAGGTGAATATGCTAAAAAGCAGCCAAAAAGGCCTTTTGAAAAACACAATAAATGTATTAGGAGAATATAAAAAAATATTCATCCTATCTTCCTTGATTTTAATAGTTGTATATACTTTCTTATACGGGCTTTGGAAGATACCTTTGATAGATTTTGGGATTAATAGAAGCTCTGAAGTTAATTTTCTTGATTACCTATTTATTTTATTAATAACCATATTATCTTCTTTATTCATCGCCTTACTAAAATACGAAAAGAAGAATAGCTTTTCATCTAATTCAGCAAGCGGCGTCTCTGGAATTGGATTTGCTGGCATTATCTCAACTGCATGCCCTGCATGCCAAAGCATAGGCATTCTTGGATTAGGCAGCACTTTATTGAATATCCCAACAGAATTTTTAACTCCATTCTTAGGAGTAATTAAGATATCAACCATTAGTTTATTAGGGCTTGCTGTTTTTTTAAAAGCAGACAGCATTTACACAAAAGAATGCAAAGTATGCAATATTAAAGATAAATTTACTAAAAAATGATTAATAATAAGATGAATGTAAATAAAGAGAATGATGAAGTCTTAAATAAAGAGCATACTGCAAAAATTCAAAAAAAAGAGCCATTTTTATTAAAAAATACAGTTTTGATTGCCTTATCTATACTTATAATATTGCTTTTTATTAACTCAATTTTGCTTCCTAAAGCATTTGCTTCATACTCTTTTGGCGGAGGAACAGTAAATTTAGGAAAATTTGAATATGGGCCAAAAACTACTCTAAAACCAATGCCCCTTGCAACTGGAGAACAGCCAGCCATAGCAGGCTATAAAACAAAAGTAAGTTCCTTGCCAACAATCAGCGAACTAGTTATGAAGCCCTCTACTGGAGATGCTGTCCAAGATTTGTTAAATAATATTATTCCTACTGGTACTCCTTGGTATGGAGAAGAAGCAGGCGTAAGCTTTGATGATCCTGTAACAGCGCAGAAGCTATGGGCTAAAGGAAGAGCCATTGAGCTTAATGAAGCAGAGCAGGAAAGATGGAACAGGATAGTAAATTCCTTCACATGCGATTATTGCTGCGGCTCTCCGCAAAATCCAACCATAATCACAAGATGCGGCTGCGCCCATTCATCTGCAGCGCAAGGGATGGCAAAATGGTTCATAAAAAATTATGGCGGCAAGTATTCAGATGAAGAGATTTACGGAGAAATGGCCAGATGGTATGCTCTTTGGTATCCTAAAGGAACAATAGAAAGAATAATCTTGGAGGCTCAATAAAATGAAAGGAGGCAAAAAATGGAAAAAAAGGAACTATTGCTGTTAATTTTAATCGGAATGCTATTACTGACAACTGCAGTACAAGGAATACAGTTAGTTAAGTTAAGCAGCACAGATGTTGTTGTCTCATCCACAAGCACAGCATCCTCTTCTGTAGGATCTAGTAGCAAACCATCAACCCCAGCAAACTTACAAGATCTGCCATCAATGGTTGGCGGTTGCTGATAATTTTTTGAGAAAGAGATAACAGACAGATGAAAAAAGTAAATTTAGAAAAAGTTATTACTCTATTGTTAGTTCTTACAGTATTATTGTCTATTATAAATGTAATTATGATACAAATAAGAATCCAGAAAGTTGAGGAAGCTAAAGAATTATTGAAAGAGAAAATGAAGCCAGCTCAACTAAACATTATTAAATTAACAGCTTCTTCTTGTGATGATTGTTATGATATTGAAGAGGCTATTGCATCACTTAAAAAACAAAATGTGAATATCACTAAAGAAGAATCATTTGAATTAGGCTCTGTAAAAGCACAGGAGCTTATAACTCAGTATAATGTCCAAAAACTTCCTACCTTAATTATAAGTGGAGAAATAAATAAATCAGAACAGCTTAGAGGATATTTAAAAAATGTTGGTGAAGAGGTTCAAGAAAGTATAGTTTATACTAACATAAATCCCCCATACTACAATATAGCTTTAAAGAGAGTTGTTGGCAGAGTCTCAATAGTTAATGTTGTTGATAGTCAATGTGAAGAATGTACAAGCTTAAGTGATATTCCAAAAAGCTTAGAAAGTGCCGGTATATTTATTAAAGATGAAAGATCTGTTGAATATGATAGCGAGGAAGGAAGTAAATTAATAAAAGACTTTGATATAAAGCAGATTCCTGCATTGCTTATTTCCAATGAAATTGACTACTATGAATCCTTTAAACAACAAATGCTTCTTTTAAACTTGACAGAAAAAGATGGTTTTTACGCTATGCATTCCATTTTCCCACCATATAGGGATCTTGACCAAAATAAGATAGTAGGGCTTGTTGATATTATACTTCTTACAGATGAGTCATGCACTGCTTGCTATAATGTAAGTGTCAATAGATTAGTCCTAAACAGATTTGGCATGGCTATTAAAAGTGAAAAATTATACGACATACAATCTAGAGAAGGGATTAACCTTAAAAATAAATATGATATAACAAAAGTTCCTATTTTAATCCTGTCTCCAGAAGCAAATGTATATTCTTCTTTTGTTAATGCATGGGAAGATGTTGGAAATGTAGAAGAAGATGATTGGCATGTAATGAGAAATCCTGAAGTTTTAGGAACATACAGGGATTTAGAAACTAATGAAATAGTAGAGATTGAATAAATCTTTTTACAAAATTAAATCAAAATGGAAAATTACACCAATAAAAAAGTTTTGTATGGTGGCCTTATAGTAATAGTGCTTTTTCTTCTTATCAGCATTATAGTTATAAGTATTAAAGATAAGAGATCTGAAGAAGAAAAATACGATTTTCCAACTCCAGAAGAGACTGTAAGGCAATATTTTACTGCATGGGGCAATAAAGACTATCCTAATATGTATTCAGTTATCTCAGATGGTTTTAAAAAGATGGAGCCGACAGCAACAACTCTGCAAGAGTTTAAAAATTATGTTGACTCTCAAGGAATAGAAAGTATGGAGATCATAAATATAAAAGAAACCAGTAATGATGGAGAAAGTGCAACTGTATCTTATAAGGTTATGTTTTTATTGACTAATGGGCAAAAAACAAATTATGACGGAATATTCACTTTAAAATATAGAAAAGGAGATGTTATCCAAGGCTGGAAGTTAATACATCCCTATGGAGACAATATAGACACAAGTTAAAATGGCAGAATATAAATGCGAAAAATGCGAGAAGGTATTTGAATCAGAGGAAGCGCTCCAAATGCATAATAAAGCAAAGCATTCTGAGTTATATAAAGAACCAAAAACAAAGCTAACAACAAGCCAGAAAAAGAAGATAAGAAACTGGGTAATTTTTATAATAATTATAGGCTTAATCGGCTGGGGAATTTTTTCATTGATAAGCAAAGAGCCTGAAGCAGAGCAAGAATTAAGCTTTGATGTCCCAAAAGGAGCAATACACTGGCACCCCCATTTAACAATTAAGATTGATGGAGAAGAGCAGTTTATCCCTGCAAATATAGGCATAGGCTCTGTGCACTATCCAATACACACGCATGAAAATGACGCGATCCTTCATATGGAAAACAATCATCCAACAAAAGAGACAGTAACTCTAGGCTATTTCTTCAAAGTGTGGGGCAAAACATTTAATAAAGACTGCATCTTTGATTACTGCACAGATAAAGGAACATTAAAAATGTTTGTCAATGGAAAAGAAAATTTTGATTTTGAAAATTATTTTATGCATGATAAAGATGAAATACTCATAGAATATATCTCTACAACATGAAAGATAAAAAAAATATAGGTGAAAAAGCAGCAGGTTTTTCTAGTACACTATCTGGCAGCTTGAGCTTTCTCGGAGGATGGCAAGTTTGCCATAATATATGTTTGGGTATTATAGCTTTATTATCCGTAATAGGGATAACTGTAGTAGGAATGCCTTTATTATTTTTAACAAAGGTCGCAATTCCATTTTGGATTGCTGCTGTTGCATTATTCATCATAACATTAATATTCTATTTTAAAATGAAGTGTATTTCAAAGAATCTTATAATACTAAATGCCGGCATAATCATAGCAGGCGTTCCATTTCAACAAGTTCAAAAATATTCTCTGGTATTTTGGATAGTTGGCGGAAGTTTGGTAGTTTTGAGCTTATTCCTTTATGTAAGAGGGAAAATTATAAAAAAATAGAATATGCTTTATCTTTCATGTTTTGCACAAGATTCACAGCAAAAAATTAGTTTTTTGCCCTTAACAACTTTCTCAAAGCCATGTTTATAAATTTCGCACTGACAATTGGCACATTTTCGCACTTTAGACTCAACTAAAGAATCGATGATATCATTAAATCTCTTGAGCAAATTATTAGTAAAATCTTTCCCTTTTTTTGTCATGAAGTATTTTTTTTTATCTCGTGCCTCAATCTTCCTGTGCTCTATCAGTTTATTTTTTTCTAAGAGCCTAAGAAACGGATAAACATGAGAAGCACTTATATTCTTACCGAATTGCATTTCTAATTCCTTGATAAGCTCATAGCCATGCTTAGGCTCTTTACTTAGCAAAATAATAGTAAAAAACTTAATTAAGTTGGTTATTTTGATAGTTCCCATAAGAAAGATAATAAACATAAAGTTTATATATTTTTTGATATATCATATTTTGATATAATACAAGCAATAAGGAGGCGAAGAAATTGGAAAAGCTTAATACAAAAGTAACAGGTCTTGCTTTAGCAACGACATCCGGGATATTATACATTATTTGTGCAATATGGTTTTGGTTATCTGCAAAGACTGCATTGCTCTATTTTGATTCCTTATTTCATGGAATTGAGGTGAGCGCAATAGCAGAACAATCTCTTACTTTCGGTAGCACAATACTTGGTTTAGTACTAATAGTTATATCAGCATATGCAATAGGAGTATTATTTGCAATGCTTTATAACTACTTTAGCAAAAAATAAGTGAGGAGGAAAAGAGCGTGGAAAAGAATATAGGTAAGATAGACAGGATATTTCGATTTGTTATTGGTGTTTTTCTGCTTTATATTGCGTATAGCATAAATAACAAAATAATAGCAATAATAGCAGTAATTTTTGCATTAATCTCTATAATTGAGAGTTTTATTGGATTCTGCGGTATATATAAAATATTAAAAATAGACACAAGGAGGTAAAAAAATGTTTTTTAGCAAAGAAAAAGATCCAGTTTGCGGTATGAAGGTTAATAAGGATACAAAACACCAAAGCGAGCATAGAAGTAAAAAATATTATTTTTGCTCTCTAAACTGCAAACAATCATTCGACAAAAATCCTGAAAAATATGCAAAATAAAAGAATTATAAGTATAAAAGGAATGCACTGTGCAAGTTGTGTTCTTAAGATAGAAAAATCTCTTAAAAAAGTTAAAGGTGTTAGTAAAGCAAATGTAAATTTAGCGACCGAGAAAGCACTGGTTGAATATGACCAAAATGAAGTAAAGGTTGAACAATTAGAGAAAGCAATAAGAAATGCTGGTTACGAGCCTGCTGTTGAGACAAAAGAGACAGAAACAGGAAAAATAAAATTTAAAGTTATTGGGATGCATTCTTCTCATTGCGAAGGGATTGTTAAAAAAACTGTTGGGGATTTAAGAGGTATTAAAAGTGTAGATGCAAATTTTGCAAATGCAGAAACTGTTATATCATACGATCCTAACATTATCTCCAAAGCAGAAATTAAAAAGGCTGTAGATAACGCTGGATATGAAGCCATCGAAGAAAAAGGAGATATTATAGATAAAGAAAAAGAAGCAAGAGAAAAAGAAATAAGAGTTCTAAAAAGAAAATTTATCATTGGATCTATTTTAAGCGCGATAATTTTCTTAGGCAGCTTTCCAGAATGGTTTCCATGGATTCCAAAAATATTGCAAAGCCACTATGTAATGTTTTTGTTAACCATCCCAGTACAATTTTGGGTTGGTTCTCAGTTTTATAGGGGATTTTGGAATGCCTTAAAGCATAAAACATCAGATATGAACAGTTTAATAACAATAGGAACAAGTGCTGCCTTCCTTTATAGCTTTACAGTAACATTTTTTCCTTTTCTTTTTAAAGAAGCGATTGAAACAGCTGTTTACTACGACACTGCTGCAATCATAATAACCCTGATTATTTTAGGCAGATGGCTGGAGGCTAAAGCAAAAGGAAAGACATCAGAAGCTATTAAGAAGTTAATAGGTTTGCAGGCAAAAACTGCTCTTGTAATACGCAATAAAAAAGAGATAGAGATTCCTATAGAAGATGTAAGAGTAAATGATATTGTTATTGTCAAGCCAGGCCAAAAGATTCCAGTAGATGGCATTGTAGTAAGCGGTGATTCTGCTGTAGATGAAAGCATGATAACTGGAGAAAGCATTCCTGTTGAGAAAAAGACAGGAGATGAAGTTATTGGAGCTACCTTAAATAAGCATGGCATCTTAAGATTTAAAGCTACAAAAGTAGGAAAAGACACAGCATTAGCGCAAATTATAAAATTAGTAGAGGAAGCGCAGGGAAGCAAGGCTCCTATTCAAAGATTAGCCGACAAAGTTTCCAGTATCTTTGTTCCTATTGTGCTTATTATCGCAGTTCTGACATTTTTCCTATGGTATTTCTTTGGACCGGCTCCTGCACTAACATTTGCATTAGTCAATTTTGTTGCTGTCCTTATTATTGCATGCCCATGTGCTTTAGGCTTAGCTACTCCTACTGCCATCATGGTTGGAACTGGGAAGGGTGCTGAGAAAGGAATTTTGATAAAAGGAGGAGAAGCCCTAGAAACAGCGCATAAAGTAACAACAATCATTTTTGATAAAACAGGAACCCTGACAAAAGGAGAGCCTTCAGTTACTGAGATAATTGTTTTTAATAATTATACAAAGGAAGATGCAATAAAATATGCGGCAATAGCTGAAAAAGGTTCAGAGCACCCATTAGCTGAAGCCATTATCGATGAAGCAAAAAAAAGAAAAATAACAGTTAAAGAGGGCACTAAGTTTAAAGCTATCTCTGGCTATGGTGTAACAATTAACTATCAAGGAAAAAATATTCTTCTGGGTAATAGAAAATTAATGAATAAAAATAAAATAAATATTAACTCTATTGAAAAAGACATCAAAAAGTTAGAAGAACAGGGAAAGACAGTAGTGATATTAGCATCAAACAAGAAGATTATAGGAATTATTGCTATTGCAGACACATTAAAAGAATTTTCAAAGAAAGCTGTAGATAAACTTCATGAGATGGGAAAAGAAGTTATAATGATAACTGGTGATAATGAAAGAACAGCCAAGGCAATTGCGAAACAGGTTGGAATTGAAAAAGTTTTAGCCGAGGTTCTTCCTGGAGACAAAGCTAAGGAAGTTGAAAGATTGCAGAAAAGTGGAAAGATAGTTGCCTTTATCGGAGATGGTATCAACGACGCCCCTGCATTGGCGCAAGCAGATATTGGAATTGCACTAGGCTCTGGAACCGATGTAGCAGCTGAAACTGGTGATATTGTTTTGATTAAAGACGACTTAAGGGATGTTGTTTCATCAATTGATTTAAGCAATTATACAATAAAGAAGATAAAACAAAATCTATTCTGGGCATTTGTCTATAATATTGCAGGAATTCCCATCGCAGCAGGCATCTTATATCCGTTTACTGGCTTTCTTTTAAATCCGATAATAGCAGCAGCAGCGATGGCTTTAAGTTCTGTTTCTGTTGTAGGCAATTCTTTGTTGATGAGGAACTATAAGTTAAAATTGGTTTAATAAAAATTATACTTCTCTTTTCTATCTCTCTAACAACCATCTTATCTCTCTTTTATTGAACTTTTTCATAAGATCTCGTTATTCAGTAAGTCTTATATTATTTGTTGGGAGAAGATTATTCCGGGATAAGACATAAAACAATAAACAGTATCTCCGAAAGCAATGAAATAATTTATTCTTTTTTTAGCAGGTTCACATTCGTTCACAGAATCTTTTCCTAAAAAGAGAGCTGTATGCTTTTAGGCATACACGATAAGAGGAGAAAAAACAGAGTTAACAAAAGCCCCCATTAGATAACTGCTAAATTTCAGATAATAAACATCATGTAACTGCGAAGTGCGGTTTCTTTTCTAACATGGATTCTACGCCAACAACCATGCAAAACAAGAAAGTCTTAAAAGCAGTGCTGCAATAACCACTCAATCTCCATAGAACTTGCAATAGAATATCAGCAAGGTAATAGAAATATCTAGTTAAATAACTAGTGCTTTTGCTCTTGATACGAGCAGAATTATGAACTGAATAATTAGTTTCAATCTGCCATCTATTCCTATACAGATTCCTAACCTGCCACTTATCCCTAAACCATATAGAGGAAACAAATAACCAATCTTTCTTCTCTATGCCCTTGCATACAAATAAATTAGTTTTCATCCAATAACAGCTTTTATTCACATTAAATTTTTTATCATAACTGCCGCGATAAAAACTCTTAGTCTTTTCCACCAGCTCATTTAACCATTTACCGCGCTTGGGTATATGAATTAAATAAGGGATTTTGTGCTCATTAAGCCAATACACAAGTTCTTTTTTATAAAAACCCCTATCCAATTCTACCACTTCTATCTTGCCAAACCATGGTTTAACAACTGATAACAAAGTATCTACACTATCAACAAGATCTTGACCAATATGCCAAGGCAGTGCATAAAGGGGGATTCTTTCTTCCTTCTTGCCTATAAGAAGGCTGATAGTTATGAACTTGAAAGCCTTTGGATAAGACTTTCCTTTGTAGGAGGTTCCTATAATATGAAAATTATTTGTCTTGCCATAGAACCCCTGCTCTTGAATATCAACAGCAAACCTTACTTTGCCTTTTCTGAATCTAGGTGCTAACTTGCTCATTAAAGAGAGGAAACTAGCTTGTAAATCTTCTTCATACAGCCTATTAATATCTAAATGAAGGGAATCAGCCTTGTCACTCACACCCTCAACGTAACCAGTGCATGTGGCAGCATCTATGATTGGCTGCACATATTTAGTTGAGCTTTTCTCACTAAAAAGAGAAGAGAAAAGCTTTTTTAGCTCCTTCTTCACTCTCTTTATTGCTTTATATATCATTAAGCAAGTATGAGAACATAACTCATACTTGCTTTTTTCTATAAATTAGAAAATGGTAAAAACTACTTCGGAGATACAGGAGAAAGAAATAAGAGATTATTTTTATAAAGACAAACCTTTTCTTAGGAATATGTCAAAAGTTGCTGTTATTAAAACTAAACCTAGTACTATACTTAAAGATTATGCTAAAGTAATGCAGTTAGCAGACTACAAAAAACATCTTCCAAAAAAACAAGAGTTAATCTTAAAGTTAAACCTCTCTTGGAGTCTCTATTATCCAGCATGCTCTACACAGCCATGGCAATTAGATGGGGTCTTAAATGTTTTAACAAAAGATAATTATAAGATTCATCCTGTAGAAAATAAGACTGTAGTCACTGATGTCTGGAAGGGTGCTCAAGGTAATAAATGGCTACCTATCTTAAAAAAATATAATTTAAAATACGAACCTCTAACAGAAACAGAGTGGATTCCTTTTAAGGCAAAAAAACCAACACCTGCAATTGATCATGTTTTTGGTGATACATTCACAATCCCAAAAATCTTTTTGAAAAAAAATATTCTCCAATTGCCGACCCTCAAGACTCATGGACATACCAAGCTTACGGTAGCGATTAAAAATGCCTTCGGCGGATTAATCACAACAAGAAGGCATCACGCACATAAAATGATCCATGAAATCTTAGTAGATTTACTTCAAATTCAAAAAGAGATTCATCCGCATCTCTTTGCTGTTGCAGACGGAACTGTTTGTGGAGACGGCAATGGACCAAGAACAATGATACCAAGAATCAAAAATTATATTCTAGCTTCAGCAGACCAAGTTGCAATTGATGCAGTTTCTGCTAAAATGATGGGCTTTGATCCTATGAAGATAAAATTTCTCAGATTGGCTCATGATAAAAGCCTTGGTTGCGCAGATCTAAAGCAAATAGAGATTGTAGGAGAAAATATTGAAAAAGTAAACTTTCATTTCAAAACAGGTAAAAGCCCAGTTATTTATTTTGATCAATTATTAAGGAAAAAAATAAAATTCTTTGAGCCATTATTATTTCACACTCCCTTATTCAATATTTGTATTGCAGGCTCTTATATCTATCATGACTATGTCTGGTATCCTACAATAGGAAAGATAAGAATAAAGAAATTTATGAAAAGTGAATGGGGCAATCTCTTCAAGCAGTATTAATCACTTAAATATTCGCTCTAAAGGATTGTTATAAGCAGGCCCTAAGCGAGAGTAATAAACTTTCCATTCTGAATCAAAACCATCAAGAAAAAGAGAGATAGATTTTCTAAGAAAAAGGGCATAAGTTAATTCTTCTAAAGTTCCCTCAGATATTCCAAACATCCAAAATTCGTCGCAAATTTCAATAGCTCTTTTACAGAATTCCAATGTTTTTTTCCTTCCTAAATGTCCGCCTTCAAAGAGTTCATATTAAAAAGCTTGAAAAGGATGAAAAGGGCCATGTCCTTGAGTTGTAACGAAATCCATAATCTCTTTTTGTTTAGATTTCAATCTCGCAGGAGTAGCACAATAGACAAGTTTGCTCATTCCTCTAGAGAAGATAGAAAATTATAAATAAATTTGCATAGACTTCCTTTGAGGAAAAAGATGACTCACATAAATATTGAAATTAAGGCGAAATGCCGTGATTTTAATTTTGTTAAAGATTACCTCTAAAGAAATGCCGAGTTCAAGGGAGTAGACACACAAAAAGACATATATTATCGAGTAGATAAAGGTAGGTTAAAATTAAGACAAGGAAATATTGAAAACGCTCTTATTTATTATGAAAGAGAGGCTAATAACAATCCGAAAGAATCAAAAGTTATTCTATTCCCTAATCCGGGAGTTGCTCTGGAAAGCATTTTAGATCAAGCACTAGGCATCTTTGTGATAGTAAAGAAAATAAGAGAGATATACTTTATTGAGAATGTAAAATTCCATCTTGATATTGTTGAAAATCTAGGAAAATTTTTAGAAATTGAAGCTATCGACATAGAAGGAAATGTAGGAAGAGACAAGCTCTTTCAGCAATGCAAAACCTATATGGAAAAGTTCAAGATACAAAAAAAAGATCTTGTTGCATGCTCTTACAACGACTTGCTATTGCAAAAATACCCTAGATGAAAAATAAAGGTTTTACAGGCATTTTCCTTCATCGCATAAGCAAGATATATTTCGATAAGCAACAACACCATTGCTGCAATATCCTTCAACTAATTGGTTATTGCTGCTACAATAATCTGTATGATTCAATCCTAAAGAATCTGTAGTTACTCCTAGCTTGTATCTATAATTTCCTTGATCGCTATCTCTACAATAAGGCAATCTCTTAGACTGGCATTCAGAAATCCCGTCAATACAAGTTGAATCAGGATTGCAATGCTCTATAAACTCAAAGGTTTCATGAGGAATGCATAATTGTAAGTTAGTATCGCAGCGATAGTCCGTCTTATTGCGGTAAAGGCTTCCATCCATGCAGTAATACCCGCTAGTATATCTGAAAACAGGGCACCATAAATCAGTTTTGCATCTCCCTGATGGGGCCCCTTCAGGACCGCCTATGTGGGATTTTTTGTATCTATCCTCCCATTTCACTATTTTTTTGACTGCTTCTCCGCTATAAACTCCAAAGAAAGAGAGAACTAGAAAAACTACGAAAGAAATAATTAATAAATTAAGCCAAAATCTCATGAAAAAAGAATAAACTCCTTTATATTTATAGATTTCTATAAAAGTTATATAGGGATATCTATGGAGCTACCTATAAGAAGATTTAAATAATTTTTTATGTTTTCTTAAATAAGGGTGGAGTAAAATGTTTAAGAGAGAAGTAACTTTAGTAGAAATGTATAGAGACGAAGAATACGTCCTAAAAAGAGCAAAAGAATTGCCTGGATTAGTAATAGCAGAAGGCCAAAGAAGAGGCTTGGGCGACAATAACGGACAATGGCTAGCAGAAATACCAAAAGAAGAAGGAGCATTAGGGGTGATTTACAATCTTGAAAAAGTTACTTATATAAGCCCTGAAGGTATGGGTTTTTTAATGATGGGATTTGCAAGGGCCAGAAAGAGATTATTGACATTTGGGCTTTATGGGATAACAAAAGAGGTAGAAAAGGAATTAAAAACATCGAGATTGGAGAAAATTCTTCCTATTTATTCTACATTAGAAGAAGCTGTAGCAAAGTATGAAACTACGCATAGAAAAATCTAAAATATAGATGCAAATAAAAGTTGCTACTCAGAAGCATGATTTATCTTAACATCTTTAAAACCAGAACCAGTAGCTTCGGTAATCTCGTTTTTTATGCTTATCCTTATCTTATTTAAATTTCTTATTAAAATAGCTCTTCTGCCAACTTCATCTAACCCAAGTGCACCCTCTTTCCCTTTTCGTATATCTGCTTCTAAATCCCAGATTTTCCCGTTAACATCATATAATCTCTCTATCCATTCATCTTTTATTACAAATCCTTTTTTCTTGTAATATTCCAATTCTTTAATGTAAAATGCAAGTTCCCTTTCTTTTTCTCTATCTTTTATTCTTTCAGCTTTTAGTCTAACGATCACTAATCTATCCAATAATTCTGGCAAAGGCATTTCCATAATTCATAGGAAAAATAAGAAACCTATATAATCTTTTCCAATATAAAGCATGCATGGAAGTTTCAATATTAATAACGGCATTCAAAGAGCCTCATTTAGAGAGGGCGATAACTGCTATTCTTGCACAAAAAATAAAGTATAGTTATAAACTCATTGTTGTTGCCCCGGATGAAGAAGCAAAAAATCTCGTAAAAAGATACGTCAAAAAATACAAGAAAATACAATATATAAAAGATCCCGGAATTGGAAAAAGTTATGCGATAAATTCAATATTAAAAAAAATAAAGTCCGATATTCTTATTTTAACAGATGGTGATGTTTATATAAGCGAAGGAAGCATCAATGAAATATTAGAATTATTTAAAGATCCATCAATAGGAGTTGTTACAGGAAGAGTTGTTTCCATGAATAACAAAAACAATGTGCTCGGTTATTGGAGTCATCTATTGGCGGATGCAGGCGCGCACAGAATAAGAAAAGAAAGATTTAACCAGAGAAAATTTTTAGAATGCTCTGGCTATTTATTTGCATTTAGAAATAATATCATCAAAGAATTTCCTATCGGTGTAGCAGAAGATTCAGCTATCCCGTATCTTTTTTTTAGCAAAGGGTATAAAATTGGTTATGCTGAAAGGGCTTTGGTCTATGTAAAAAATCCAGACAATTTCAAAGATTGGCTAAAGCAAAGAAAAAGGACTGCCAAGGCGCATGAAACATTAACAAAATATTATCCGGAATTTCCAAAAATAAAGTCTTTCAGCAATGAAATAAGAAAAGGCTTTATCTGGGCATTGGGCTATCCAAAAACAATAAAAGAAATGTATTGGACAATGCTCTTATTTAGCGCAAGGTTATATATGTGGCTACTTACCTTAACAGAAACAAGAATCTTGAAAAAAGAATATAAAGATGCTTGGGAACGCATAGAATCAACAAAATGAAAAACATTAAGAGGATTAGAAAAATTTACGAAATAGAATAAAATGGAGCAGATGCAAAAAACTTTCCAAATAGAAATATTGCAAAAAGCAATTGACGAAACATTGAAGCCTTACAAGCGATTATTAGCCCCTAATGGAATACGAGATATAATGTTTGGCCAGTATGAGCCACCAAGACTAACCTATGATAAGGCATATACAGCAAGAGCCGATATTCCAGTTTACTATTGTGATACAAACATCGGAAATATGGCTATCATCGTGTTTCAGCCAGGAGATGGCACAGGAGATAAAAGTAGATATCACTTAGAAGATCTAGTAATCCCGGAAGAATATCGTTTTCAAGAAAAGGGGGAAAGAGTCTTGCCAAGAGACAAAAAAAATATTTATGTAGAGATAGCATTTCCATTATGCACAATAAGAAATAGCAAAATCTTTCCCTATCTTATGTCTCTAGAGCAATTAACCATTGATAACCCACAAAGACCAAGAACAATCAAGAAAGCATGGTATTTAGGTATGCAAATCCAGGAGTATCTTAATATAATCTATGCTAACATAAGAGGAACTCCATTCATTCAACTGACGACATGGAAGGAAGATGGAAAACAACATGGTGATCCACATGCAATCTATTGCCAAAGAGTGCGAGAATCAGAATATGGCTTACAAGTAGTTGGTTTTTTTACAATAAAACATCCAGAGCATCCTTTGAAAGAGCATCTCCTAAAAATAGCGCATAAGCCGCAAGAGAGATAAAAATTAATGTAAAATGTACAGCCCTGAAAAACCATTTAAGGAACAAATTCTTGCTTTAGTCAAACAAACCTGGGAAACCCCTTTTGTATCTATTCAAAATGGAGCCATCAAAAGAAGATTTGATTATCCAGAAATAGATCATACTGACGGTATTGGCACAAAAGGATATTATCACTGGCAAAAACAAACATGGAAAAATGCTGTTCTCGACAGTTTAGCTATGAACTTGAATGACCTATCTACTTATAGAGCAAGAGCCTACAAACTGCAAAACCATATTTTGATCCCAGAAGAGGATGAAAGGCTCCTTGCGATTATCAAATTGCTTTCAGAAGAATGCAAGAAAAGAAATATTGCCATTTCTGGAGGAGAATGCGCGTTTCATAATGATATTCCTGGATTAGAGATAAGCACAACAATATCTGGATTTATTAAAAAAGTAAAGACAAATAAACCTAAAGTTAATGACATAATAGGAATAAAAAGCAATGGTTTACATTCAAATGGTTTTACAAAAGTAAGAAAAGTTTTCGGTAAAAAAATACTTCCTGAATTTACAGAACCTACCTTGATTTATGCTGATATGCTCCTTGAATTAGATGAAAGGTTCGATATTCATCAAATGGTTCATATTACAGGAGGTGCCTATACGAGACTAAGAAACTTGCTTCCGAATGCAGATGTTCAAATAACGAAAGAGCATTCTTTAGTTCCTCAAAATATCTTTAAAGAGCTCTACAAGAAAGGAATCCAAGATGAAGAGATGTATACAACTTTCAACTGTGGAGTCGGCTTTATGCTCTTTGTAGAAAAAAAAGATACAAATAAGATTATCCAAGAGATAAACCAGCAGGGATTTCAAGGTGATATCATTGGAGAATTAATTGCAGGAGCAGGAAAAGTAAAAATTGAATCAATGTTCAGCAAAAAGACTTTAATCTTATAAAAACCTGAGAGGTAAAATAAACTTCATCTAAATTAGAGTTAATAAGAGATTTTAGAAAAGGGGAATAAACGAACTAAAAAGTAAGTAGCGAAGCAATAGAAAGGTTTATATATTAACTGTAAGTTAATAACTATTAACATAATGGTAACAAGAGATTTAACGGCTAAAAGAGTATTACTCCACGCACTTAAGGATTTTACAGATACGCACACCATAACTACTTTAGCGAGAGAATTAGGTCTAAGCCGTGTTGGGATTTGGAAAGTGCTTAAAAAATTAGAGGGTGACAAATATATTATTTTAAAAACTATAGGGAAAGGTAAAACAAGCACTTCCATGGTTACTTTAAATTGGAGTAACCCTCTCGTTGAAAAGAGGTTATCATTCTACTTAACAGAAGAAGCGTTAAAGCAAAGACGATGGCAGGTTAATTTTGGGGATTTAGATAGAGTAACAGATTACTTAATTCTTTATGGAAGTATTTTACACTCCCAACAGCAGGCAAATGATATTGATATTTTAGGGATTACTTCTAAGAAAAACTTCATTAAAATACAAAATATTATTGACAAAATACAAAAAACACAATCTAAAAAAATTCATTCTCTTAATTTTACTGATAGTGAGTTTAAAACAGAACTAAAAAAACAAAACAAAACGTTTATAGGTGCAATTAAAAGGGGAGTTGTTTTATTTGGGCAGGATAAATTTATTAAATTTATGAAGAATATAGCAAAATGACAATAAGACTATTCAGTCCAGAAGAACTTGAATCTTTGTATCAAATCATCAGAGAGCATCAGGAGAATGCTCCGGAAAATGATGAAGAATATTACAATGACTATTATGATGAGTACAAACAACCAATTTCGAAGAAGATAATCTTATCAATTCTTAAGAAAGTGGCGCAACAATTGCCTAAGGAAACTAAAAAAGATATTGATAAAGATTTTTTAAGGCAGAAGTATCACCCCTATAACAACCAGATTGATGAAAGAGTATATTCTGCACTAAGAAAGGCATTAAAACAATTGAAAACAGTCGAAATCAGCTATTTCAACATGGATAGCGCTGAATTCAAAAAGAGAAAAATAGATGTGTATTATACCTCTGCAAAATACACTATTGGTTATTGCCATCTCCGAAAAGATATGAGAAAATTCAGAACAAGCAGAATTGCTTCTGCTAAACTGATAGATCAAACTTATAGTATCCCTAAAAATTTTAATAAAAATGATTATTGAAGTGAAAGATGCCGCAAAAAACATTATATGGGGAAGATGTGCCAGAAGACGAAGAGTTTTGGGCTGAAAGCTCTTTTATAGAAACCATGGGTTCTCGTGATTGGGAAAAGAAAAAAAGAACATTCCATATGAAGCATAATGAGGAAATGATTTACAATTGTAAACAATGCAACAGTAAGATTTCTGCTCATAACAAAGACTGGCATGCAGGCTCGTGCGACAAGTGCTTTGACAAAATGGTATGTAATTAAAAAATGAAACCCAAAGTTTTTGAGTGTTTTTCCACTGCAAAGAAAGACGAAGAAAAAAGGAAGAAGCACAAAGGCCTGCTTTTTGTTGGCTGCGATGATAAGAAAGCGGAAGAATATATCCAGAAAGCAAAAATAAACTTAGAATTGTGCGAACTCTACAAAAAACAGCATATGGATTACAAAATTCCGGAGGAATGGTTTTATAGCCAATACTATTGTGCCCTATCTATTCTCGCTAAGTTTGGTGTTGAGAGCAGAAGTCAAAAGTGTACGGCTCTATTTTTGCGTTATGTTAAAGATAAAGGCTTCATTGATTATGATAATGAATTCATCGACAGAATTATGGTTTACAAGGAAAAAGAAGAAGAAACAGACGTGGATGAGCGAGAAAAAGCGCGCTATGGGTCTTCTGTGCAGAGTGGGGAGATTATGCAAAAATATGAGTTTATGATGGATGTCTGCCGGAGATGCATTTCTGCTTGTGAAGAGGTTGTGTTCTCGGATAAAAAATTCAATGTCCCTAAAGAATTACTTGAATAAGAATACGGCAGTTAAAACTCATCGGAGATACTCGCCAGATTGAACTTTACACCCAAAATAGGTGTCGCTTAATTTACATCTCCAAAAACCTAATCTTTTTATACCCCTAAGTAAAACCAGGAGCATGAAAAAAGAATTCTTCAAAGATAGATACAATCTTGCTTTACTAGCCATCCTTCTTCTCGCATTCATAATCAGAATAAAATATTTCAACATAAACACAGGCTTATGGTGGGATGAAGCAGAATACCTTAATACAGCTAAACACTGGGTTTTTAAAATTCCTCTCGACTTAAATCCGCAGAGACCTCCTCTTTTTTCTCTTCTAATTGCATTTCTCTATATGCTGAAAGCAAATGAAGCAATCATAAGATTCATTCTTGTATTAATTCCATCTTTCCTTACAGTATTATTTACTTATCTAACTGGAAAATTGCTATATGGCAAAAAAATAGCGTTAATTGCAAGCTTCATCATGTCTGTTTTCTGGCTTTTGATTTTTAACACAACAAGAGTTCATACAGATGCCCTTGCTTTATTCTTCTATGTTCTAGCTATCTATCTCTTCTTCCGTTATTATGTCAAAGAGTACGAAAAAAAGTTTATCTGGCTAATCGGCCCTATCCTAGCCTTAAGCTTTCTTACAAGATTAGCAAGCATATTAGTAATTATCTCTATACTGCTTTACCTTCTTTTCACAGAGCGCCTTAATTTTCTAAAAAAGAAGGATTTATGGATCTCTGCTTTCTTAGGAACAATCCTTATACTCCTTTATTTCATCTGGAACAAAATCATTTTTGGAAGTTTCTTAGCATTCGCAAAAAGTTATACTCAAGGATTTGCAGGGGGTCCAGCTTGGTATATCTTAAATTTCTTTAAGTTATACACAGAATGGTTCTATTTCATCTTCTTCTTATTAGGCTTATTAACTCTTTACAAATTATTTATTGGTTTTGATTTATTATTAAAGAATAAGGAAGAAAGTCTCAAGTCAGATCTCTTCATTCTCCTCTGGATATTAATTCCTTTAATCTACTTTATCTTCTTCCAGAGAGCAGCAGAAGATCGTTGGTTGATGATAATAGCTCCAGCAATCTTTCTATTAATAGGCAAAGGCTGTATGCTTATCTACAATTTTATATGTAAATATAATAAATACATAGCAGTAATAATAGTTGCAATACTTCTATCTTATGGAGCATATCTCCAAACAGATCACACAAAAAAACTCATTAACGAGAAAAAAGACACTTATCATCAAGTAAAACTGGCAGGACTATGGATAAAGGAAAATAGTCAGTCAACAGATAGTGTTTTAGCCAATAATGTTTATATGGAGCTTCTATACAGCTCAGAAAGAAAAATTATTGATATTGGTACAGAAGAAGGCATTAAAGAAAAAATCAAGAAGAATAAGCCAAAGTATTATGTCGTTACCGCTTTCTATCCATCAGAAGCATGGACCTATGAATTCCCTGCAAAATATCCAGAAGTTGTAAAGCCGGTGCAAGCCTATTTCTTTGATAAAGAGCAGCAAAATGCTGCTGTAATCATCTATGAATTCCTTAAATACGATTTTTAAAAGTCTTCTCAATACTATCGTGAAATGGTTTTAAAGCAATTTCTTCTCTAAATTTTTTAATAGAATCTAAGATTTTTTTATGGTCCTTTTTTTTAAGTCCTTCTGTAAAAATTATTTTAACCTTCTCTGCAAAATCTCTCCTGTCATAAGGTCTTGCTAAAAATCCATTAACCCCTTCAATTACACTTTCAGAAGGTCCTGCATTATCATTCCAAGCAACCACTGGAGTGCCACAAGCCATTGCCTCTATAGGCACTAAGCCAAAATCTTCAGAAGGGGAAGTAAAACAAAATACTTCAGCTTTATTATACAAAGCAATTAATTCCTCAAAAGAAACAAAGCCCAAAAATCTTGCATCTACATCTAATTTTTTACTAATCTGCAAGAGATTTTTCTTATAATTTTCTTCTACACTCCCGACAATAACAAGAGGTATTTTTAAATAAGAAAATATTTCCAATAACCAATCAAATCTTTTATCAGGAATAACCCTTCCTCCACTCAAAGCAAACACCTTCGGAAGTTGAAATTTTCTTAAAAGTTTGTTCACTTTTTTTTCAGGTAATAATTTAAAACGATCACTCAATGAAGGGTAACAAACAATAGCTTCTCTTCCATAAATTTTCTGAATCCTTTTTTTAGTATAATTGCTATTCACAAATATTTTATCGGCTTGTTTTACAACAAATTTGTCCAAAGGTCTTAAGAGAAATCCCCCTAAGAAACCAACAAAGAAAGATATCCTCCTATATATAGCAGCCTTACTCCATACTCTTCTTTCTCGAGAAGGCAAATGCAAAAAAAGAGGGGGGTGATGCAAGTAAATGAAATAAGGTCTTCTATAAAAAAGCTTCTGACGATAGGCGATAGTTGAACAAATGAAGCTATGGCTGACATAAAGATTTGCATGCTCTACTCTCGGAAATAAAAAAGAAAGCATAATTCTCAAATTAATATCTCTAAAGAATCTCCCATGCGTTATAAAATTGCTTCCTTGAAAGAGTTTCGAAGCTTCTCCGTGCGGCTCTAGAAAAGCAAAGGATAGGATAGTTTCATACTTTTTCTGTAAACACTGTGCTTGCGTAGCCATCACTCTCTCTAAACCACCAGGCTCTTTCAAGAAATCATACAATAATACAATTTTTTTCATTTTATTACCTTCAAAACAAAATAAAGTTCTCCAGCAGGCAAGATATAGCTGAATAATCCAGTATAAGGTTTAACCATAAATTTGAGATTAAATATTGGTTCAAGAATTTTTAGTAGGCTATAAAAGATAATTCTTCTTTTCACAATTTTGAATTTAGGCATATCAGGATCAAATTGGAAGATATTATACTCTTCATCTCGAGTAAATGCATCAAAACTGTAATAGCTGAATAATCTTTTATGGGTGGGATCTATAAAATTGCTTGGACAAGAAAAATAAGGAACTTTAATCCTTATAAGAGAGTTATTTGCACTAACCCTATGAATTTCTTTCATCACTTTAACTAAATCCCCAGTATGCTCTAAAATCATATTACACTCAACTTCATCAAAACTATTCTCTTTAAAAGGCCAAGGAGATTTCTCTATGTCATGCACCACATCTACGCCTTTGACTTTAAATTTATCCAGGTTAACATATCCTTCTAAGATCTTCTCTCCACAACCGATGTTGAGTTTCATCTCTTCAACCTCATCTGCCAAGCTTCTTTAGTGCTTATTTTATGAGTAGACATAAACAAGGATTTTACCCATGCAAAAAACATGATAAATTGGAATAAGAATAAAGCTAGTACAGCTCTCATTCTTCTTACTCTGTATAAATTGAATAATACATAACCCCAGTAAGGAACAAAAAATCTCAAGACAGGAGGATCATAATGATATCCTTCTTTTACCTGTTTCCTTGAAAAATTAGTCCTTATCTTTTGCTTAAACATGTCTTTCAAACTGATTTTTTGCTCAATAATCTCTATATGAGGATATTTGGGATCTTCCAATACTCTTATTTGATATCCATTTTTTAATATCTGCAGTGTTCTCTCGATATCATCTCCTAAAGTAGTTGCTTCATCCACTAGGTTTTTTCTGAAAATATTCATAAAAAATGGGAATTTCATCTTCTTCAAGTCTACATACAAAACTCCATGCTCTCTTTTAGTAAAAAATTTTTTTTGATATTCGGTTCTAAACTCAGCACTCCATGCATCAGCTAAGAATCCTAATGAATCATTTTTCATGACTCTTTCTTTTTTGAAAACTCCGGAGAAAGAATCAGCAATTCCTCCTAATTTATTGTCATCAAACCAAGAAAGCATTTCTCTAAAAGCATCTCCTTCATACACTAATTTCCAATCAGCATCATGCACAATAATAATCTCTCCTTTCGCTAACGGAAATAAACTTGCTAAAACAGCTGGTTTTCCCCCCCTATTCTTCAGTTTAACATATCTTACAAACTTGTATTTTTTAATGATTTCAGCGCTTTTATCAGTGCTTCCATCATCTCCCACTATGACTTCTACAAAAGGATAACGAGAAAAATATTCTTTGATATGATCAAGAGTATCTCCAATAATCTTCTCTTCATTATGAACTGGAATTAAAAAACTGACTTTTTTCATTTTATCCTATGATGGAGTTTTAAGTTTTCTGGAAATTTATCATATACCCCTATAATCCAATGAAATGGCGAATAAATTAATCTCAATCTCAGCAGAGAAAAAAACATCTGTACAGAAGCTTTTGTAATCTTTAATTGCGATCCTAAAGAATCATGCCACACTGTCGGAACTTCTTTTATTCTAAAACCATGTAATTTCAATAAAAAAAGTAAGTTTACATCAAAAGCCCAATTCGTGATAGCTAATTCATCATACACTTTAAAGAGCGCCCCCATCCGAAATACCTTGGCTCCGCACTGGCTATCTTTTACATGTAAACCAAAGAGTAAATTCGTTAACAAATTAAAATTTCTGGAAGCAACTCTTCTTATAAAAGGTTGTTTAGGACTTACAACAGCTCCTGATATCCAGCGAGATGCAAAAGCACCATCGAAGTTTTCTAATTTCTGGATTAAATCATCAAAAGCCTCAGGCGATGTTGACATATCAGCATCCACATAACCAATAAGATCAGCATCTACACTATGAAATCCTGTAATCAAAGCCCTTCCTTTTCCAATCGCTTCTTTAATGTCTTTACACAGCAATTGTTTATATTTTTTCTGAATTTGCTGAATTATTTTTAAAGTATTATCCGTGCACCCATTCAAAACAACCAAAAGCTCAAAATCATTCTTAAATCTTTTTTGAAAATAAGATAGATAAGCCTCTAATGTATCTCCAATTCGCGCTTCTTCATTCTTCGCTGGGATGATGATTGCTAGCTTCATGGTAAAACACCGTCATAATAAATAAAGCAATAAATAACACCCCTTGTAAAATCAGTAAAATATAAATAACTTGCAGTATAGAGCTATGGAACAAACTAATCAAAAAAAGCTCCAAAAGGTTGAAGAAAAAGAGCAAAAAGATGAATTTATAGCGCGAAAGAGAGATATGATAAAAAGAGAGTGTATATACTAAAGAAAGAAAGGAAATAAAAAGCGCAAACAATCCAATATACTCTTTAATTGCTAAATAACCAACTCCAAAGAATAAATTGATAAAAAAAGTTGGAAAAACAGAAAAGATTAAAGTAGCAGCTCCGCTGAATAAAGCAACTAAAAACAGTGACTTATACATCGTCTTCTTATGATCTTGATTAATTGCATGCAACTCGCTCACTTTAGCAAACATCACCTGAATAAGAGAGAAAGAGCCGAAAAAGACTACAGTACCTAATCTTGATAAAGAAGCGTAATAGCCAGCTTCTAAAGGAGCAAAAAAATGCTTTACTAATATTACATCCAGAGTGTAAAAAGCAGTCAAGCCTAAAAGCATCATGCTTACAGGAAAAGAATACTTGTAAAGTGCTTTCGTTTGAAATGGCTCTGTTTTTGTTTTAAAAATATTCCTTAGAGGATAAAAGCCAAAAAGAAAAGGAATAAAATAAGCAGCAACAAATGCCCCCAACGCACCGCTAACGCCCCATCCTAATGAGATAAATAAGATCCCTCCAAAGAGCTTTACAGCTCCTTCTAAAGCCAAGTTAAAGCCAAGATGCTTAAACTGCTGCAGTCCTTGCAATACCCCTCTGCTGACAGGCAAAAGCAAGGCAAAGAATAGGAAAAGAGAAACAACCCATACAGGATGCAAAGGCACATGAAGAAAGTTAGCAAGAAAAGGGCTTATCAAAAGAAAGATAATTGAACCTAAAACACTATAAAGAAAAAGCCTTTTGAAAGAAGCATTTAAAAGAAAATGAATCTTCCCATAGGCATTATTAACTTTAAACTGAGAAACGAATTTGCTTATGGCAGTCTGAATCGTATTGAAAGGAACAGTCAACAAATAAACAAAAGATAAGATTGAATAAAAAACTCCGTATTCAACAGGACCCAATTTTCTCGTTGCATAAAAATGAAATAAAAATCCAAGAACATGCAAAATCATAGTAGCAGAGAAAAGAATAAAATTGTCTTTCACTAAATTTCTATCTTCTTCTTTAATCTTCTGAAAAAGTTTCATTTTCAAATAACCCAAATTAAACTACTAACTCCTAACTCAATTAAAATTAAGAAAAGTACAACTTGTTTTTCTGTATATCTTCCTGTTCTAGTAAAAATATGCGGCAGAGAATAAATTCCTTCATAATTTGATTTAATCTTCCCTTCTTGATAATGCCCGAAGCTATCCACCTTAAACCTCTTCCTTAATTTCAAGAAAAATTCAATAAAAAATGGAATAGAAACAATCAAAGCAGCCTTTTCCATATTACCGAGGATAGCAACACTTGCCAATGCCCCTCCAAGTAGATAAGTTAGTGAATCCCCCGGAAGTATTTTAGCAGGAAATTTATTATAGATAAGAAATGCTAATAATGCAGCAACACTAAGAAATGCTATCAAGGTTGCGACATGTCTTTCATTTACATATGCGTAAATTCCAAGCATTCCCATATAGATAATGCCTAATCCAGCTTCTAGTCCGTTAAAGCCCCCCAGCATATTCACCATATTTGCAGCCCCAACTACTCCAAGAGGCACGAATAAAAGAGGATATAAAAGCCCCACATCAATTACTCCCAAGAAAGGAAGCCCCATAACAGAAACACCGCTATTAATCACCATAAGTGGCAGGGCAGCAGACAATGTAAGCATAGGCTTCTGCCATTGTTTTAATCCGCCAGATTGATTCTTGGATTTCTCAATAATAACATCATCCATAAACCCCACTAAGGTAATTAGCAAAAGAGAAACTAAAGCCGCAAAAATAGGCAGTAAAGAACCATCTTTATTATAATAAAAGGTCTGAACAAAAATATACACCATCATTCCAGTAAAAATACCGACAAAAACCGCTAATCCTCCAGAGATTGGAATTAAAGGAGTATTCTCTTTATTCTGGTCTTTTACACATAAATCAATCCTTCTTAAATATCTTATTAGCCAAGGAGTTAAAAATAAGACAACAAGAAAGCTAAATAATGCAGAAAGCAATATGAGGCGAATCATAAAATAGAGACAAAAGAGGACTTTTAAATATCTTTCGCAAAAATTATGGTGGTAAATTTTTGACAATATATTCTGCAAAAGCTAAACTAGTGGTCATCCCAGGAGAAACAGCATTCAGTATATGCGTCGAGTCTTTTGCATATTCAACAACTAAATCATCTAACATTTTTCCTTCTCTTGTTACCATTTGTGCGCGAATTCCAGAACGATATGAACTAATTTGTTTAGTTCTAACATCAGGAGTAATGCTTTGAATCTCTTCTAAAAATGCTCTCGAAGAAAAAGAAGTGCGTAAATTATGATAAGCTAAGTTGATAAATTCTCTTCTAGTTAATAATCTCCAAAAATTTCTTTTTCTCACCATTGCAAATGTTTCTGTCAAATTAATTTGTTTTTCATAAGATTCTCTTCCAAAAGATAAAGTAGCATTTGGTCCTGCTAATACTTCTCCATTAATAGCTTTAGTAAGGTGAACACCAAGAAAAGGATACTTTAGATTAGGCACTTGATACACCATAGAATTAAGATGCAAATCTTTTACTTCATAGTATTCTCCTCTGAAAGGTATAATCACATAATCTAAACCAACATTCATAAGATGTGCAATTTTATCTGCATAAAGCCCTGCACAATTAATGATATGGCCAAATGAGAAAGGCCCTTGATTGGTGATAAGGGTGCTACATTCAGGTAATATTGATATAACCTCTGTATTGAAATGATAAATCCCTCCCAATGATTTTACTTCATCAGCAACAGATTTAAGAAAGCCTACACTATCTACAATAGTTCCGTGAGGAGAGAATAAAGCATGGTCTGCTATTACTTCTGGTTCTCGTTCACAGAGTTCATCTCTCTCAATAATGCGTAAGCATTCAACACCAACAGAATTTCCTAAATCGCGAAGATATTCTAATTGAGTTTTCTCTATCTCATTTCTTGCAATAACTAACGTGCCACACTCCTCCATTGCAACATTATGCTCTAAACAATATGTCCTTGCTTTTCGATTGCCTTCTAAACACATTCTTGCTTTCAAAGAACCAGGTTTTTGATTAATCCCAGAATGCAAAACGCCGCTGTTTCTTCCACTCGCATGTTTTCCTAAAGATGATTCTTTCTCAAAAACATCGACATCTCCTTTTTTCTGTAAAAGAAGTTCTCGTGCGATAGCACTTCCAATAATACCTCCGCCAATAATGGCATAGTATTTAATCATCAAAAAGAGAATATAGAAAAATGAATAAATCTTTCTAAATCTCAATAACCTTCGGATTAGGATAAGTTGCTTTCAAGAAATCAGGATTTGTTTGAATATTGTCAGGATAGCTAATCTCCCAGATCTTTAATGGCCCTATTAACCTTCCCTGATAAATTGCTAAAGGAAAGTTTTGGTAATCATTATAACCGACCTTGAAATTCTCAGTCTCCTCATTAAACAAGTAAAGGCGCGTAAACAAAGTTTTTCTTACTCTTCCAGACAAATATAATCCAGCGCCTAAAACATTCCCTGTGCCATCTGCCTCAATAGTAGGAATGATTCTTAAACATCCATCTAACCCATCATCTCCAAATATCATCTCTCTATCAAAAAACAAGCAGTTCAAGGGAACATTCACCTGCTGATCTCCATAGAAAAGAACAGCTGTTGGCCTGTCAAAAGCAACACTCTCTCCCTCTTGTCTTACAGGCAAAAATATCGCTCCTATTCCAGAACTTTTTCCTGGGAAGAGCTTTCCTTGATACATAAAATCTTCATCTAATGTATGAGATCCTCGATATAAGAAGACAGTGCTATTCCTCGATTCTTGCGTCTGGCTAGGATCCTGCTGAAATGTTGTAATCCAGGAATACCTGTCATAATTTTCATCAGAGCCAATAGAGGAAAAAGCAGGATATTTTCCAATCTCATCAGATAGCATAAGAAGATGTGTTGCATTATGGGTCTTTAAAAATTCTAAAGCCTCTTCCTCGCTATTTCCCATCAAGACATGCCTCCCCATAAAATAATTCCATGACCCTATTACATTTCCTCCGTCAGTTATCGTTGCTCTCTTAAAACCGCCTTGCACCCAATATCCATAATCCCACCAATGAGCAAAAACAGCATCCTCAGGAGTACTCTCCCTTGCCCACTGCCCAGCCCTCTGCCATTGTACATTATAGCTAGGCCCCATATAAGAAGCTTGATTTATGCTTTCTTGTGCAGCAGCCTTAAACACCAAGATTAATGCAATTGCTACAAAAATAAAAGTCCCGTATTTTAAAAGCTTATATTTAACTAATTTATTACTATAGTCAATAACTCTAAATCCGAAATAGGCTACTAATATAGCAGTGATTGTAGAGAAAACAAATATCAACCTTACAGCGCTTCTTGCACCCATAACCATAATTAAGAACCATACAAAAATGAAGATTAAATTTCTATCAAAATTTGAGAATTGCTCAAAAACATTCTTGTTCTTATAAAAGCTATAAAGATAAAAGATTGCTATTGCTCCAAAGAAGATTACTAAAGAGCCAATGTAAAGAAATTTAGCAACCCCTGAAACTCCATTTAAATACCTTGATCCAGAAGAATACCTGCTAAAGATAAAAGACAGGATAAATGCTACATACCCTGCACTTAACCACCATTTCTTATTTCCCAAAGGCTTCACAAGCTCGTACCAAAGTAATAAAGACCCTATTAGCATAAACCAAGTATACCAATTTCCTAATTGAGAGAACCAATCAATAATATACGGCTGATGACTTTCAGCCACTGTTAAAGCCCATCTGTTTGTTAAAGGATAGATTAATCCTGAAGCTACTTCCTTGATCTTATTAGGAATAAACATAATTCCAAAGAATATGCTTGAACCAATAGCAGTCAAAATAAGAGCTATTAATGTACTAGCAATTCCTAAAGGCATCTTTGCATCTATCTTCTGTTTTACTTTGAAGAGATCTATCTTGAAAACAACAAAATCAACTAATGCAACTAAAAAAGTCATGAACGCTATTCCAGTTGTAAAAGAGACTGCTAAATTAGAAAGAGTAAATCTTCCGTATGAAAAAGCAAGAAGAACAAAAACCAAAGGAAGAAGCCATGAAGTAAACACATAGAAATCAATCTTCCTAAACTTTCCTAAAAATAACTCAATTAATGAAAACAAACTGATAATCAAGAATACATAACCAACACCGCCCCAAGCTAAACCCATAGCTCCTGTAACTATTCCTGAAATTGCTCCAAAAATGACAATCTTGCCAATCTTCTTTGATTGCCACGCGCTCACATAAAAATAAAGCGCGATAAACATCATCATCATCGCTAATGCCTCTTTGTCAGAAAATCCTGCAATAGTCCTATAAAGATAAGTAGGAACAACAGACAAGAGAGCAGTTGCCACTAATGCAATGCGGTAATCTGAAAGTTTTTTAACGACAAGGAAAAAGAAAACTAAGCTAATAGCAAATGTTATGGGGGGATAAATCGCATCAATATATTCTAAAGTAACAGAAGGAACAAAGACATGAACAATTTTATATAAGTAAACGATGAAATAAGAGATAAAGGAAAATTCTCTCTGCGGATCAAAACCAATAGGATAATTGCGTAAGGTGTCTAACACCATCATCTTTCCATGTTCTAAGATGTATTGTGCATATCTTAAAATAACAAAAGAATCTAGCTCAACAGGAATGTATTGTCCAGTAGTGCTGTCAACTAAATATTTAAGATTCTTTACTCTGATGCGAGTGCTGAACCAAATAATGATAATTAAAGCTAAATATATTAAATAGGTTTTTTTCTTCTTAAAAACATCAAAGATCTTCTTTTTTCTATCCTCTAGCTCCTCACCCATAAATGGCAAAAATGATGAATCTTTAAATACTTTTGTGTTTTTTGAAGAGGAAGGGGGCTTAATTCATATTTTTAAAAAAAGGCAAGATGAAAGATGAAAAAGAATTCAACAATATATCTCTACTGCTTTGTATTCCTAATTGCGCTACTTATCTATGCAATATTCTCCACAAAAACCGGAATCCATGATACTGGAGAGTATATTGTTAAAGCTAAAGATCTGGCTGGCCTAGGAAATATAGAGCCTTATACCTTTCATTCAATTATTTATTCACTCTTTCTCTCTTTTTTCTTAAGAATATTCCCTAGTTTAATTACTATTAAAATAATCAATATACTTTGGATTTTTGCAACAGGGTTATTGCTCTATTTTTATACAAAGAATAAAAAAACATTGTTACTATGGATAACATCTCCCTTGATTTGGTTTGTAGGCATTGAAATAACCCCAATGCTTCCTCTTGCATTCTTCTTTTTACTTTCTTATATCTTGTTTAAAAAATGGGAGAACGATGGAAAAAAATCAAGCGTAATGCTCTCAGGTTTTTTTCTCGGTTTCTCTCTAGCGTTATGGACAGGTGCGCTCATCCTAGTTCTGGTATTCATGCTCATCTTTTTCTGGAATAAAACCTTTAAGCAAGTATTGACATTAAGTATTCTTTTTATCTTAGGTCTTTCTACACAATTTCTAGTAGATGCCATCTTTCTAGGTTTTCCTCTCTATACTCTCATACGCTATTTTGGTGGAAATCTCTACTACCTAATCTATGGAATCTCACAAAAACCAACATTCTTGCTTTTACTCAGAATTCTCTTCTTCATTGCTCCCCTTGCTTTCTTGCTCTATAAAACAAACCTCAAGAAGTACAAACGAGAACTCATCTTTATTCTTTTTATGATTCTTATTTTTTACTTCCGTGGACGCAATCCAGATGGCTTAAAGCTCTTCATCACCTTTGCTCCTTTCATGATCCTCCTACTTGGAAAAGTAATTTCCAAAAAGCTCCTTTTCCTAAATACAATAATTGCAACACTCCTTGTCATATTCTTGATCCTTCCTCCCTACTTTAACCAACAGAGCACTGATGTACTCATCAAACAAGATTTAGCACAAATCCAAAAAGATTTTCATTTCAAAAAAGTCATTGCAGGAAAAGATCAAGAGCTCTTGTTTGCAACATTATCATGGTCAAAAGAGCCTTACTTCATATGGTTTGATGAATATGAACTCTATAAAGAGAATGAAACAGTGTATCAGCAATATAGTTACCCGCTTCCAGAGAAAGAGCATCGTATCATGGAAATTGGTGTAACCTTTAAGCCGAAGAAGCTGCAAGAAGACTATGAAAATTTACCTCTTATTCTAAGAAAAGATCAAGAAGCTCCTCCAGAGTTTAAATTAGTGAAAGAGTATAAAATATTAAATGTTTATCTTCCAAGATAAAAATTAAAATTAGTTTACTTAGTCACCCCCCGTTTAACATCCTCAATAAATTGTCTATATCTCTCAAGTAAACCTATATCTATCCAATATCCATTCTGAAAATATCCAGAAACTAATCCAAGCTTTGCATATTTATCAAATATGTCTTTTTCTAAAGAAATTGGTTTATTTGTTTCTAACCCATATAAGACTTTTTTATTAACTACAGAAATGCCAGTAAATGCTTTATTTCCATAATTTACTTCTGCTCCATAATACCTAATAACTTTATTTTTATCTAAAAGGAGAGTATGAAAGGGTGCCGCTCCAGTGAGATCTCTTACAGCAAGAGTTATAAGAGAATTTTGATTCTTGTGATAAGAAAAAAGTTTTTTATAATCAATGTCTAGATAATCATCTCCATTAACAACAAAAAAATCTTCATCAAGTAGTTCTTCCGCTAGTTTTAAAGCTCCTCCAGAGTATAATGGAGAAATTTCAGATGAATAAAGAATAGAAACCCCAAAATTTATTCCATCTCCGAAATGTTCCTTAATATAAGAGTCAAGATAACCAGTACAGAATACAAATCTATCGATTCCATTGCGTTTTAAAAGTAGCAATAAATACTCTAAGAAAGGTTTCCCGATAACTGGGGCCATAGGTTTTGGTAAGTTGTTTATTACTGAACTTAGTCTGGTTCCAAAGCCCCCAACTAAAAGAACTGCTTGCATATTGGTTATTCTATCCTCAATAATTGCATCGCCATATCTATAAAATCTCTAATGTAAGGATGTAAAGATTTTCTAAATGCCTCTGTATAATCTGAAGGTTTTACAATTATTGGTTTTTCATGAAGATCATTTAACTTTAATTTGCCTTTTCCTCTCCCAAAATACATAACATTAAATGTATCTGTTCCATTTCCATGTCCGAACGGGTCAGTCTTAAAAAATGTCCTGCACACTCCAACATATTTCAAATCTTTCACATCTAATCCGCATTCTTCCTTAATTTTTTTTCTCATTGAATCATCTGTGGCCATACCTCTTGCTACTCTTCCTCCAACAGGCCAAAGAAGACCTTTTGCTGGATGATCTCTTCTCACAACTAAGAGGATTCCTCCATCATATTCTATGAGAACATCATGACAAAGAATAACTAGACTTTTATGTGAGATAACATAATCTCCCCGATTCATTAATGGGCTATTTAATTTGTTAATATTCACCTTTTCTCCAAATTCTACAGAGTATTCTTTCATAATATAAGGGAGTTTATATAAAATATTTTTATGTTACTTCTGCCTATTTGCATAAAGGAATAATGAACCATAACCACCTGGAACGATCTTTGGTTCTGTCCAAAGAAAATTCATTATCTCATCACGATCCTTAAATAATTTAAAATCACCAGTATGTTCTGCGGCATCCTCAGCATGCCCAATTCTTTGCAAAAGGTCTCTACTAGATCCGGGAACATATGCTATATGTGTGAACTCATAACTGATAGGGCCATTTCTCACAAGACCAGTAAGTTCAACCCTAACATCCTTACTTCCAGTTTCTTGAACAAGTTCTCTAGTAACTCCTTCCCTAATCATTTCTAAAAATCTGTGTGAGGGATACTCATCATGAAATAAATCATGATTAGTATCAATGCCTCCAATGACATGCCAATGTTCTTTGTACATCTCTGATTTTGAACCTCTCATAAAAACATGAGCATATCCATCTTCGGTTACAGGTACAGCACTGAAAGAAAAGATCATAGCAAAATATGCCCAAGGATCTCCAAAGTCTTGCATTCCTTGGCGAGTAAGCATGGAAAAGAAATGATGATCATTAAGTGCCTTAACTCCAGACCTTACCATTTCACCAAAGGTAGTTGGTGCTACATAGATAGTTATGGAATCACCTATACTAGTAATACCACTAAATCTAAGTTTTCTATCATCAAATTTTATCGATCCATCAGGTTTTCTTACGACTAAAAGTCCATTATTCATTGGTTGAGTAATTCTCTCTCGATAAGCAACATCAAAATTTCTTCCTCCAGTTTCAAGCCATTGATACTCTTTATGATTTTTTTCATCTTGATGAACTGCTTTTGCTAATCCTCCCAAATCAACAGAAATATTATGTTCATTGGGATGCATTAATAAAAATTCTATATCGACCATAAAATAAGGAGTTTAGAAAAATATAAAAGCCTTTAGGTAGTATATAAAGATATGGGGAGTTTCATAGGAGTAGGTACTGTAAGCATTTCAGACAGAGCTAAAAAATATCTAAATGAGGTAATAGAATCAACAAGATTGTCTCCAGGCCCATTCTGTAAAAAGTTTGAGCAGGAATTTGCCAAGGTGCACGGATGTAAATACGGCATTTTTACTAACTCAGGAACAAGCTCATTACATATCGCAGTAGCTTGTTTGAAAGAACGTTATAACTGGCAGGATAATGATGAAATAATAGTCCCAGCAATAACCTTCATTGCAACATCTAATGTTTTAATTCATAATAATCTCAATCCAGTTTTTGTAGATGTAGAGAAAGATACCTATAATCTTGATCCAAAACAACTAAAAGACAAGATTACAGATAAAACAAGAGCAATAATGCCTGTTCATTGTTTTGGCTTACCTTCTGATATGGATCCAATAATAGAAATAGCTAAACAACACAACTTAAAAATTATCGAAGACTCGTGCGAAACAATGTTGGTAAATTATAAAGGAAAGCCAGTAGGAAGTTTGAGTGACATAAGTTGTTTTTCTACGTATGCATGTCATTTAATTGTAACAGGAGTAGGTGGCTTTTGTTTAACAAATGATCCAGAAAACGCTGTAATCATGAGATCTTTAGCAAATCACGGGAGAGACAACATCTACATAACCATGGATGATATTAAAGAAAAGAAAGGTGAAGAGTTAAAAGAAATTGTGGGAAGAAGATTCAATTTTATAAGGCTTGGTCATAGTTTCAGAGCAACTGAAATGGAAGCTGCCCTCGGTTTAGCTCAACTAGAAGAGCATCAAGGAATGATGAAGAGAAGAAAAGAAAATGCAACAAAACTTACACAGAGATTAAAAGAACTAGAAGATAAAAATATTTTACAGCTACCAAAAATTTCAGAAGAAACAGAACACGCTTTTATGATGTTCCCTATAGTTCTCCATAATGAACCTAAAGAAAGACTAGTCCATTACTTAGAAGAGAAAGGCATTGAAACGCGAGACATGCTTCCTTTAATTAATCAGCCAATTTACAAAGAAAAATTTAATTTAAAAGAAGGAATGTTTCCTATCTCAGATTGGATCAATAAAAACGGTTTCTACATAGGCTGTCATCAAGATATTACAAATGAGGAATTAAATTACATGATAGAAACAATAAAAGATTTTTTCAAAAATGAATAAAACAATTTTGGTTACGGGTGGTTCAGGATTTATAGGCACTAATTTGATACTAGAGTTAAAAAAAACAAATGCAAAAATAATCAATCTTACAAGGCACCCACCTCGAATAGATGTAAAAACCTATACTTTTGATATAAGCAATAAAGAAAAACTAAACAATTTATTAAAAAAGGAAAGGCCAGAATATATTATCCATCTAGCAGATTTATCATCTCCTCATAAAACTCCAACAAGGGAAATAGCGATTAAAGATAATGTAGAAGCTACTAAGAATTTTCTTGAAGTTCTTAAAGATTATAAAATAAAAAAATTAATTTTCGCGTCTACCTCTCTAGTTTATGATAGAAATGAGCCAAGACCATTTAAAGAGACAACAAAGACAAATCCAGATAACCACGAATATGTCAGATCTAAATTGGAGCAAGAAAATCTAGTAAATAAATATGCAAAAGATACTAATACTCAAATAGTAATATTCAGAGTAAGCAACACATACGGCCCTTACATGGACTACAAGAATAACCCCCTGCTAGTCTCTCAAGTTATAATTCAAGCACTAAAAGAAAAAAAAATTAAAGTCAGGAATCTAACTTCAGTAAGAGATTGGATATACATAGAAGATGTTGTTAATGCTCTAATATTGTCCTTAGAAAAAAATATCAAAGGTACTTTCAATCTAGCCTCTGGCCGTGGAGGTAGTGTAAAAGAAATTGTTGACCACATCTCAAAAAAACTTAAGGTTCCTTATGAAGTAGAAGATAAAAATGCAAAAGAAGATACAGTAACGATAGATAATTCAAAAATTAGAAAATACCTTAACTGGACTCCTAAAATTACTCTAGAAGAAGGTCTAAATAAGAGTATAGAATATTTCCAAAAGGTTTTAAAAGATTAAGTAACCCCAAAAAACCATGAAAAAAATAGTCTCGGTAATAGCCTGTAACATGAATGAGGAAGGCTCTATTAAGCAAGTTCTAGAATCAATTCCAAAAGAGGTTGTTAATGAAGTAATAGTGGTAGATGGTGCTTCTAAGGACAAAAGTCCGGAAATAGCAAGGAAATTAGGCTTTAAAGTAATACAGCAAGAAGGAAAAGGCAGAGGAAATGCTTTCAGAACTGGCTTGAAGAATGTAAAAGGTGATTATGTTATTATGCTCAGCACAGACGGTAATGAAAGATCAGGAGACATAAGGAAAATTGTTGAAAAGCTGAATGAAGGCTACGATATGGTCATAGCAACTAGGTTTGGAAAAGGACAAAGCCAAGATGTTACAGTAATAAGAAATTTCGGCAATAGTTTTCTAACAGGATTATGCAACTTAATTACTGGCTATAAACTGTCTGATTGTCAAAATGGATTTAGAGGCATTAAAAGAGAGCATTTTATAGCAATGAACATACAAGCAAATAGATTTGATATCGAAAATGAGATGGTAGTAAAAGCAGGTAAAATGAAACTAAGAGTAACAGAAGTTCCTACAATAGAAGAAAAAAGAGTTTATGGTCAGTCTAGATTAAACACCTTTAAAGATGGTTATATAATTCTAAAAAGAATTCTTAAAGAAGCATTTAATAAACCACCCTACCAAAATGCTTAAATAGATTTCTCAATTTACTTCTTAAGAAAATGCAAGGTGATTGTAATCAAAAAAAGAGCACTAATCACAGGATTTACTGGACAGGATGGTTCTTACCTAGCGGAATTTCTTCTCAATAAAGGGTATCATGTAATAGCGATAATAAGAAGGAATAGCACCCCTAATCTTCCAAGAGTTGAGCACGTTAAGCATCAAGTAGAGATGCATGAAGCTGATCTAGGAGATACTTCTTCTTTAATTAGGGTGCTTGCGAAAACAAAACCACAAGAAATCTACCATTTAGGCGCAATGTCTTGGGTTCATGGTTCATTCCATGTACCGACAGCTACAGGAGATATTACCGGATTAGGAACCTCGCGTTTATTAGAAGCAATTCGCATACTCAATATGGAAAAGGAAGTAAAATTTTATAATGCCTCCTCTTCTGAAATGTTCGGCTTAGTAAAAGAAACACCGCAGAATGAAAATACTCCTTTTTATCCAAGAAGCCCTTATGGAATTGCAAAGGTGTATGCATTTCAAACAACGAGAATGTTTCGAGAAGCCTATGGATTATTTGCTTGCAACGGGGTGCTTTTTAATCATGAATGTGTCTCAGAAAACACACCGCTAATTATTCGAAATAACCATACGAAGAAAATCTCAATAAAAAGAATAAAAGATATCAAAAAAGCATTGGAAAAAGGAAAAGGTATACAGCAATGGAGAATAAATAATGTTGAAATTTGGGATGGAGATGCTTTTGTTTCTTTACAGTGTATCACGGCAACTAAAAGAAAAGAAAAAGATAATAATTTTGTTTGTAAGATAATCAATTCACGTCATGGTGTTATTGAAGTTACTAACCATCACAATATGTTAGATGAAAGAAAAGAAAAGATAAAGGCAGAACAGATAAAAATTGGTACAAAATTACTTCATAAAGATTTTCCAAAATACGAAGGAGAATGTTGCATTACAAAAGAAGAAGCAATGTTTATTGGGATGATGGTTGGTGATGGATATATTAACGAAGACGGAAGTGCAAATTTCTCAAATAACAATAAGGAAGTGATGAACGATCTAGAAAAACTTTGGTTCAAAATTGGGCTAGGAACTATAAAGATTGAAGAGCAAAGAAAGACGGAATACGGGAAATCAACCAATGCAAGGTTAAATGGAAACACGGCATATTTAAGATATCTACATAGTCAAATATATACAAGAGACGGATTCAAAAAAATACCTGAGAGTATTCTTAATACAAATAATGAAATACGAAAAGCATTTTTAAAAGGATACAATCGTACAGATGGTCTAAAATCAAATCGTTCTACATATGAATTTAAAAATTTCAAGACAAATTCAATTCTCCTAGCCCAAGGATTGCTATTTCTTGTACAACAAGTAACAAAACAAGAATTTAATATTACCTTTGATGAAGATAAAGAATATTATGGATATTATTCAATAAATTTACTATCTCCCATAAATCAAAAAGAGAAAGAAGAGAAAATTCAAGAATTAGTGACAACGGGCTTAGGTCAGAGAGCAATAAATAGAACAACAAATATCTCGAGGACACTAATAAGAAAAATACAAAGGGGAGGGCATGCCGTAACCAATCACCATTTAACAAAGATAAAAGAAGAAGTAAAAAAAGTCCTTTATCATAATAAACAACCCACATGGGTATACGATGTTGAGACTGCATCGGGAAAATTTATGGGTGGTTTAGGGACAATAGTTATTGCAAATTCTCCTAGAAGGGGAAAAGAATTTGTCACAAGAAAAATTACACATACTGCTGTTGAAATTGCATTAGGAACAAAAGAGTATCTCGAGTTAGGAAACTTAAACGCAAAACGTGATTTTGGATACGCACCCGAATTTATCGAAGCTATGTGGTTGATACTGCAACAAGAAACTCCAGATGATTATGTCGTTGCAACCGGTGAATCTCATACTGTAAGAGAATTTGCTGAGAAGGCATTTGCTTTACTCGACATGCCCATACGATGGGAAGGTACAGAAGATGAAGAGGTAGGAATTAACACAAAAACAGGAAAGGTAGTAATTCGCGTCAATAGAGAACTGCAAAGACCCGCAGAAGTATATGCTCTCTGTGGAGATTCCTCAAAAGCAAGAAAAAAACTCGGTTGGGAACCAAAAACAAGATTTGACGAAATCGTCAAGATCATGGTAGAAGCAGATTATGAAAGATTGAAAAAAACAGACGGAAAGATTATCCATCACTACTAAATTGAATATGATAAACAGCGATATCAGTCTTCTTGCATCCTATTTGAAGTTTTTGTTGGAAGAAAGAATACTGAAAAAGGGGAAATTTTGTTAAGAAAGAGCATCCTTGTTTCTGATACTGTTGAATTTCTTTTACAAGAGCACCTTTTTCCTCGATAAAATTGAGAAAGTTTTCTCTTGTAGTTTCTCCAAAAGAAAGTTTTCGTTGAAGCATCTCTCTATCAACGACAACATAAGTATCATGAAGTTTAGAAAAATCACTGCTCAAATTAGCAAAAGAGATAATTTTAGGTTGCTCTGAAAATTCTTGTAAGTAACGCAAATGGAAAATATTGTTCTGATCAGTATAAATAATTCCTGAAGCAGGTAATACATCTTTAATGCTGTTCATTCGTTGCACAGAAGCTGATTCATACATATTGCCTGAAGCAAAATACAATGAGAAGATAGCACTTAAGAAAAGGATACTTAAAGTAAGAGGAAGAATAAAACGATAACGTTTCTTAATTGATACTAAAACACCAGCAGAGATTAATGACACAAATGGAGAAAAAATCATAAAGTATCGAAGCACTCTTGGCAAAGGAGAATACTGGTTTAATTGGGTGCTGCCAAAATTAAGGTATAATAAAAATAAGATTGTAAATATTAAAAGAAGATAATAGTTTTTCATTTTTTTTAAAATAACTACAATTATAGCAAAATAGAAAAGATAAAAGAAAACCCCCACCTGAATATTTATTGGATTAAGTGTAAGAGACAGATATTTAAGAAAAACCTCTTTTACTATACTCTCTTTATCTGGACTGAATAACGCACTAAAACTTTGAACTGCTTCTTGTCTAAAAAATAAATTTCCTGTAACAGAAAAAAAGTAAAATATCTCTATTAAAAAGATAATTAAAAATCCCAATATAAATAGAAAATGCAAAGAAACTATCTTCTTCTTTCTATGCCATAAGTATAAAAGTAAAAGTGGCAAAGTCAATAAATAAATCTCTTTTGCTAAATACGCAATTCCTAAAGAAACACCTCCAAAGAAAGAAAAAGATTTTTTATCAAAAAGCAATAGATAAAAACAGCTCAAGAAAAAAAATCCGCCAATTAGTTCTGCTACTAAAATACTGCTATGTAAAATTTCTAAAGGGAAAATTGCTAAGAGAGCAGCTGCTAATAATCCAATAGGCTCGTTAAATAGCTTTCTTCCAATAAGGTAAGTAAAAAAGATAATGCCTAAAGAACAAAGAAGAGGGAAAAAGCTAATTGCAAAGTCATTTACTCCAAATATTTTGATTAAAAAAGCAGCAGGATATAAAAGTGCTAACCTCATAGGAATATGGTTGCTTGCATGAAAATCAAGCCTTCCTTTATTTAAATCGTCAGCAGCTTTCACTAGCAAATAATCATCAGAGCCGCTAAACCCTGTAAAGAAGATGAGTCTTAATAAAAGTGCTAAGAGTAAAATTATTAAAATTTTAGGAATTTTCATAAAAAAGAGAAGGAAGAAAACCTTTTATGTTATTTGGTTATCTAGAAACAATTATTCAGAATAGATCTTAAAATAGAAAAGTTTATATATAAGTATACTAATTAGATATAAATATATATAAATTAAACATACAAAATGGCTCAAGCAATGCAAATCAGAGAAAGAGAAAAATTAATGCATTCTCCTACATTGAATACTATGCTCATGGTCGAAGAAACGCTAAAAAATAGTGGAGAATTAATGACAGTAGCGGAATTAAAAAAGAAACTACCTAAACAAGTAATGCATCAAACTCTACTTAGAATATTAGATTACTTACAACTAAGCGGAAAAATTATTATCGGAACTAAAGGAATTCTTTGGGTATTTACAGAAAGGAAGGAATTAAATGAATTAATAAAAAGAGGAACTGAGTTATGAATAAACCAGTAACAATAATTCTTCTTGACGAAGCTGATACAGAATACAAAAGATTAAATGAAAGAGTTGGACAGCAACTAATAGAAGGTAAAGAGCATACTGAAGAGATGCAGTTGCTACGTTCAATAAAACAAAAGACAGAATTTATTAAAGCAAATCCTTTTTATGGAGATAATATCCCTAAAGCGCTTATTCCTAAAGAATATGTTATAAAATATAATGCAAAAAACTTGTGGAGGGTTGAATTAACTAATTATTGGAGAATGTTGTACACAATCAAAGGTGATCAAATAGAGATTATCTGCTTCATTCTCGATATTATCAACCATAAAGAATATGACAAAAAGTTTGGTTACCGAAAAAGATAAAACAGACTCTCAGGCCTACATAGTATTTCTACAGAGACTAAAAAACCCTTTATATTATTTGATTATCTTAAATAATCGCAATAAAATTAAGAGTAAAAAATTAAGTTAAATGCATAAGAGAACTTTGCAAAACTAACTAATTCTTAGTATTTTACCGACGGCAGCATAAGTTATATATACTAGCTTACCGTCGGTAAATCGATTATGATAAGAGGTGATG
>Ga0209541_10001784_pt1 | contig 42089 bp, 58 predicted proteins | sample RifCSPlowO2_01_FD_184027 | JGI IMG/M metagenome (GOLD analysis project Ga0209541, IMG submission 184027) | Groundwater microbial communities from Rifle, Colorado - Rifle CSP2_plank lowO2_0.1 (SPAdes) (version 2) | ecosystem: Environmental > Aquatic > Deep subsurface > Groundwater | place...
AAGACTCAGGCACAATCTGGCTGGTAAAAGAGTTAATTTTTCTGCAAGAACTGTTATAAGCCCAGATCCAAAAATCAAGCCTGACGAAGTTGGAATTCCAATAATAGTTGCTATGGAATTAACAATTCCAGAGAGAGTAACAGAATGGAATATAGAAAAGATGAAAGAGCTCATAAGCAGGGGATCTGAAAATTATCCTGGAGCAAATTATGTAATTAGGGCTGACGGAAAAAAGAAAAAAATAACAGAACAGACAAAAGAGCAGCTTTTAGAGGAATTAATGCCTGGTTTTGTTGTAGAAAGACATTTGGTTGATGGAGATATTTCAATATTCAACAGGCAGCCTTCTCTTCATAGGATGAGTATAATGTGCCACAGGGTAAAAGTCCTGCCTGGCAAATCATTCAGGTTAAACCCTTCTGTATGTATTGCACCGGATACATTAGTCCAATTATCAAGCGGTATACAGCGGCCTATTGATGAACTTAAAAATTGTTGGAAAGAATCTGAATTAGCAACATTTGACAGAAAAGAAGGAAAGTTGTTTCCTACAGAACTAAAAAAATTCTGGGGTTTAAAACCAGAAGAATATGGTGCAAAATGTTATGAAATAAAAACAAAAAGCGGAAGAAAAGTAGTGGCTACTGGAGATCACCCATTTTATACTTCATCAGGCATTAAAAAAGCTAAAGATTTAAAGATAAATGATAAGGCCATTGTCAGACCATTGGAAACACCTGTTTATAAAGACGTAGATAAGGTAATTTTATCTGAAGAGGATATTAAAAAAATATCACCTAAAAAAACATACCTCAAACATTCGATTAAAATATTAAAAGATTTGAAATTAATACCTCTAAATCTAAATGATCAGAGAATTATGATCTTAAGCAGGTTAATTGGCCATTTGTTTGGTGATGGAACATTTATTTTAAAAGAGGACAAGGCAAGGCTAATTTTTAGAGGGACAAAGGAAGATCTAGATATTATCCAGAAAGATATAAGGAGTTTGGGATTTACACCGGAAAAAATATATGTAAAGACAACAGGGGGGATAATCTATACTGTAAAAGGTAAAAAACTGAAAGTAATTGGATCTTATCCTTATTTTGAAATAAGAAATAAGCCCTTAGCCTTATTATTCGCTGCTTTAGGCGCTCCTAATGGAGATAAAGTAAAGATAAAAGATTATTCGATCCCAAGATGGATAAAAAATTCTCCTTTACACATAAAACGTGAGTTCGTAGGAAGCTATTTTGGCTGTGAGTTAAGCAGACCATCAATTAGAAAAAACTCTAAATCCAGCTTCAGATCTTTGGTATTTAAATTAAGTAAAATAAAGAAAAGCAAAAAAGGAGGCTATAATTTCATTAAAGATTTGGAAAGGATATTGGATAAATTTGATGTTAAAATAAGTAATATTCGTGAAGAAGAAAGCAATATAAGAAAAGATGGGGAAATGACATATTCCTTAGTGTCTACAATAGACAGCCAAAAATCAATATTAAATTTCTTTAGCAAAATTGGATATGTATACAGCAAAGAAAAAGACAATATAGCCAGATTAGCATACTCATACATATTATCAAAAAATAATAAGATTAGGGAAAGAAAAGAGAAACGTAGACAATTTTTTGAATTTAGAAATGAAGGATATAACTTCAAAGAAATATCAAAGAAGCTAAATATTTCTTTAGGCACTTTAGAGCATTGGGCATATCATTATAATACTGCATCATTGCCTATGGATTTTCCGGATTTCAAAACTTGGGTAGCAGATAATAGTGCAGGGCCTGGAATTGTATACGAACCAATATCAGAAGTAAAAGAAACCTACTGCCCTTTTGTTTATGATATAACAACAATAGCAGACACCCACAATTTCTTTGCAAATGGTTTTTTGACAAAAAACTGCACGCCTTATAACGCAGACTTTGACGGAGATGAGATGAATCTCCATATTCCGCAGAATGAGGAGGCAAGGGCAGAAGCTGAGATATTGATGGAAGCAAGATCCCAGATTATAACTCCAAAATCTGGATTTAATGTCATCTCTGCAATACAAGACTCTGTTTCCGGATTATATTTATTGACAAAAGAAATGGAATTCAGCAAGGAAGAAGCAGCAGACATATTGGTCTCAGTGGGAATAAATGACATCGGCCCATTAAAAAATAAGATGAGTGGAAAAGAAGTTTTTTCAGTTTTACTGCCAAAAGATTTCAGCTTTATAGGAACTTCAAGAGATGGAAATCAGGTTGTAATTAAAGATGGAAAATTAATAGAGGGATTGATTGATGTAAACAGTGTTGGAGAAGGCTCTGGAGATCTGATCAGGGATTTATACAGCCAGTATGGACCTGAAAGGGCTATTAGCCTTTTAGCAGATATTTCCAGATTAGGAATTGAAATTTTATTAAGAAGAGGATTTACAACCTCCATCTCAGACACAGATCTTCCTGCAAAAGCTCATGAAGAAATTGGCAGGCTGATAAAAAGTGCAGAGAGCAGAGTATTTGAATTAATAAAAACTTTTGAGGAAAAAAAGCTTGAGGCCTTCCCTGGAAGAACAGTAGAAGAAACTTTAGAATTAAAAATACTGGAAACATTGAATAAAGTAAGGGATAGCATCGGAAAGATTGTTGAGGAAAATTCTGATGAGCAAAATCACACATTGATAATGGCAAGGTCAGGAGCAAGAGGCAAGATATTAAATTTGACAATGATGGCAGCATGTGCAGGGCAGCAGTCTTTAAGGGGGAAGAGAATTGAGGTAGGATACATTGGAAGAACATTATCCTTGTTTAAGAGAGAAGATCTAAGCCCTGAAGCAAGAGGCTTTATCAAAAGAGGATTTAAGGAAGGATTAACACCTTCAGAATTTTTCTTTGCAGCTATGACAGGAAGAGATTCATTAATGGATACTGCATTAAGAACTCCTAAATCAGGATATTTATACAGAAGATTGTCAAATGCTCTGCAGGATTTAAGAATTGAATATGATCATACAGTAAGGGATGCAAATGAGAACATAATCCAATTTTCATACGGAGATGATGGAATTGATGTTTCAAAATCCCATGGCGGTACAATAAACGTAAAGAAAATAGTTAAGGAAGTAAAGGGCGGTCTGCATGGATAAGATATTTGAAGAATATAAAGATAAATTACCAAGAAAATTACTGACAGATATTAAGAAAGAGGCAGAATTGCAAAGCCTTCCCAAGAAATCCCTTAAAGCTGTAATGGATAAAGTTCTGGAAGAATATGAAAACTCTAAAATAAGCCCTGGAGAGGCAATAGGGATTATAACAGCAGAGTCTTTTGGCGAACCAAGTACCCAAATGAGTGTCTGTAAAGATGAAAGAATAATAATAAAATCAGATAATCAAATAAAAATTCTAAAAATAGGGGACTTTGTCGATGATTTAGCCAGACTAAAAGGATCAATAAAGATTAATGATGATTCGGAAATAATTCCTATTAACAGCAAGAACATTCTTGTACCAAGCCTGAATCAGGATGAAAAAATAGAATGGAAAAAAATTGTTGAATGTAGCAGGCATAAAACCAATAAGAAATTAATGAAGCTAAAAACTGCCTCTGGAAGAAAAATAACTGCAACAGACAATCATTCTTTTGTAACAAGAAAAAATAACAGGATTGTCCCGATAGTTGGTAGAGAGCTAAAAATAGGAGACAGAATACCTTCTATGAAATACCTACCGGAACACTGCATTGCAAAATTAAAAACAGAAGACTATGTTGATTTTCCTGATAAAACTAGTTTCAGAGTCACAAGAGATTACAGGCCGACTAAATTGATTCCTTCAGAATTAAATTTGGACTGGAATTTTGGATGGTTTATCGGAGCTTATTTGGCAAAAGGTAGCGCTGCAAAGGGTCATTTGTCAATATCAAACATAGATAAAGATTATCTAAATAACGCAAAAATGTTTGTTGAGAGCATTGGTTTAGATTATTTAGAAAAAAGCCATAATAGGGGATTTTCACATAATAGGGGATTTTCAGAATCATGTGATCTTGTGATTAACTCTTCATTACTGTCAAGATTTGTTAGGAATGTATGTGATTCCGGATCAAGCAATAAAAAAGTTCCTGGATTTGCATACAGCGCAAAAGAAGAGTTTGTTTCTGGATTATTAAGGGGATATTTTGACGGTGATGGCAACTTTACTGTAAATAGAAGGATGATTAGAGCTTCATCAAACTCCGAAGAATTATTGGATGGAATAAAGTTATTATTAACAAGATTTAATATTTTTGCGTTTAAATCAAGAGACAGTAAACAGGCTTATTTAATAATTCCTTATAAATATGCGCCGATTTTTGCAAGTAAGATAGGATCTGATATTAAACATAAGAGAAAAAGTTTAGAAGAATTAACAAAACTTGCAGTAAAGAATGCATTAATAAATTACAAAGATTTGACAGATATGATTTCCGGTTTTGACAATATTCTAATTGATATTTCAAGAAAGTTAGGATTGCCTATAAGATATGTAAACAGTGCCACAAAAAGGCAGAAAGTAGGCAGGACTGCATTGCTAAGGCATATGGCAAGATTTGCTGAAGCTGCCAAAGAAAAAAATATTGACATTTCCAGAGAATTTAAAATTTTAAATCAGATGTTTACTTCTCATGTAGTATGGGATGAGATCATTAGTATAGAATACATAGACAACAACGATTATGTTTATGATCTAAGCGTTCCTGGACTGGAAACATTCACAACCTTTGACGGAATAATAACCCATAACACTTTGAATACATTCCATTTTGCAGGCGTTTCTGAAATGAATGTCACTTTAGGCCTTCCAAGGTTAATAGAGATATTTGATGCAAGAAAATCAATTTCAACACCCCAGATGGAAGTTTACCTTAAAGAGGACTATAAAAAAGATGCAAATAAGGTAAGGGAAATAGCATCTAAGCTAAAGCAGACTACTCTGAATGAAATAGCATCAGAATTCAGCATCAATTTGATGAAATCATCTGTTGAGATAAAGCTTAACAGAAGCATGATGAAAGAGCTTTCAATAACTCCTTTATATCTGGAAAAAACTATTGCAGAAGCTTTGAAAGGAATCAGCGTGAAGCTTAAAGATGATGTTTTAGTTATAAAGCCAAAAGAGGAAAAAGTAAAAGAGCTTTACAAGATAAAAGAAAAAGCAAGAAGTGCACATGTCAAGGGTATTGAAGGAATTACGCAGGTGCTGCCTGTAAAGATTGGCGGCGAATTCATGATTTTATGCGCAGGATCAAATTTGGAAGAGGCATTAAAGATAAAGGAAGTTGATGAGACAAGATTAAAAAGCAACAATATGTTTGAAACAGCAGACGTATTTGGAATTGAGGCAGCAAGGCAGACTATTATTGATGAAGCTGTTAAAGTAATTGAAAACCAGGGATTAGATATTGACATCAGGCATGTAATGTTCATAGCAGATGTGATGACAACAACAGGAAAGATAAAAGGGATAACAAGGTCTGGAATCACTTCTGAAAAAGAATCTGTATTGGCAAGGGCTTCTTTTGAAACTCCTTTAGTCCATTTAAAAAATGCTTCTTTGATCGGAGAAGTAGATGAGCTGAATTCTGTTGTTGAAAATGTAATGTTAAATCAGGCTGTTCCTTTAGGAACTGGCTTGCCCGGATTGCTGGCTAAAATGCAGGCCAAGCTTGAAGCTGAAAAAAAGAAGTAGCTATTCCTATATTTTTTTGAATATATTCAGCGCAGTATGCTCTCTCCATCAGATGAAATATTTTTCTAAGTCAGCAAAGACAGAAACATTTATATATAATATATTATATACTAACTATAGGTGATATATAATGGCTACAACAATCCAGCTAGACAAGTCAATTGTAAATTCATTAAAAAAAGCAAGGGAATATCCAAAACAACCTTATAATGATTTGATAAAAAGCATGCTTAAGGTATTTAAAGATGTAAAGAGCAAAAACCAGTATGACAAATTTCTGCATAAAATCCAGCAAGCCAAAATGAAAGAAATATGGGATAATAAAGAAGATGAATCATGGGAAAATGCTTAAGCCTGGTGATGTAGTTCTTGCAAAACTGCAGTTTACAGATACTTTTGAAGTTAAAACAAGGCCTGCTCTGGTCTTATTTGAAGAATCCGACAATATTGTAGTAGCAGGAATTACAAGCAATACTGCCATGAAAGGAATTCCAATCACTAAAAAAGAAGGGGCGATTAAAGACAGTGTTATAAAGCTGAATTACATTTTTACTGTTTCCAGGATTATGCTTGATAAATTACTCTTTTCTGTATCTAAAGAAAAAAAGAAAGCTGTTTTTGATGAATTAGTTAAAAGGCTAAAGATCTTATCCGAGTAAATACTGCTGTTTTGATTAACTTTAGGAAAAAAGATGAATTTCATATTCTCCCAATTTTATGAATACGGGTTCTGGTGCGTAATCGAATGGTGGAATAACTGGTGCGTTGTGAATGGTATTACTTACTAAAAAAATCCCCTAAACCGCTTTGTTTATTTGAAAAATCATATTTATAAGCTTGGTTTAGGCTCTGCCTTTTCTTTAGGTAATCTGTGAAATCATTGGATGCTACATAAACTTGACAATCTTTCATTTCTTTGTGGCTATCAAATGTTTCCATGACCTTAAAGGCAGTATCTAATTGCTCTTGCTCTATTGCTTCCCTTGACAATTCTTTATAATTGTATTTTTTAAATATGCCACAAGAAGTATCAACTTTTGTTTCATTGAAAAATATCTCTTTTTTGACATCTTCTATTGACAATCTTGTTGAGATAAACCGCCTTATCTGCGAAACTTTCTTTTTCTTGGTGTCCTTGCCATCTTCCCTTAAATAACTGCCTTTTGGGATTTCTCTTGCAATTGCATCATAACCCTGCAAAATGGCATAATGAGGGAATGATACATCACTTATACTATGCTTTCGTGGGGCATCAAGGCAAAGCAATCCAATTTTTTCGCTTTTGTCATCTTCTGAAAAGTCTTTTACAGCAAGATGCGTAAAATGGTTTTCACCTAAACTTCTGTGAGGTATGGCTAATACTCCCTCTGGATTTTTGTCGGCATATTGCTTCATAGCTTCTTGGAAGTCATCAATGTTGTTGTTATGGGGCAATTCTGGTATTATGCTTATACCAGAATTTAAGTCTTTCAATGCGTAATTCTGGGCAGTATTCAAATTGCCCATAAAGGTTTTTAGTCTAAATTTATTGTCAATAAAGGGAAGTGTAATCCCATCAAAGTCCGCTTCAAATCCTGCATGGACAACGCTTCTGATAATCCTATTAACCTTTTCTGCATCAAGCTCTATATCTAAATTCTGAATCATTCTTTTTACACGTCTGTATGTGCCATCTTCCTGCCTTTCCCTTACTTGCTTGTAAAGCAAGGGCTTAAAGATGCAAGTCCTGTCAATTATCCTGTTCGTGTATCTCTGGCATTGCTTGAGTAAGGATGCAAAATAGTCATTATCTCTCATCCAAAGAGACTCCGCATCTATCCGTATTTGAGCAAGAAAAAACTCATTTGGATATTCTATGCCTTTCGGGGCATAATTTTTTAGCCCATCCTCATAATTTATTTCTGTAGAAGTTAATGCCCTGTTAGGCGTTGAAAAATGGTTTTGCCCTGACTTGAAAATGCCAGTCCTTACATTTGTTTTTTTATCCCTGTCTTTTAATTGGAATTTCATCATCATTACACACCCCCTGTGTTTTTTTAGATTGTTAATTTTATATTTTCAATAGCAGTTTCTGGCATTATTAAGTTATATATTCTTTTTCTGGCATCTTCTGGGTTAATCTTTATTTCAAGCCATCCTGCCTTTCTTAATTCAGATAATACCATACTCGCATATACTTTATCTTCTTCTTTAATGACTTTCATTGCTTCTTTAAAGGTAAATTCCTTATTCCTGTATTTCCTAAAAAGAACAGCATACCTTTGCAAGAGCCAATTTGGTATTGTTTCTGCCATAAAATTAATACATAAAGGAATGACTATATAAACTTTTCGTTAGTTAGTTGTAGAAACCATTAAACTAATAATTTCATCTACTCTCTCAATCTTTTCTTTAAACTGCCTATTTCTTGCATTTGTAAGGTGATTACAAAACCAGTTCCCATTATGAGCATAAACTTTTGAATTGCAGTTATGGTATTTATGGAGATTTCTGTATTGTTGGTCAAACTCAACCCTATTTTTACTTAATTCTTGCCTTAAATTTTTCCATTCTTGATTAAGATGTTCTGTCATTTTTGGACACTACAAACTACTTTTCTTATTTCTTCTAAAGAGCCGATATGGCACAAGAATTTTTGCTTGACCTTATTGCCTTCACGCATACATTTGACTTTTATAAGGTAAAGTTTGCCAGCTTTAGGGATTATTCGGAAATACCCTTTTGATTTGTTGCCCATTAGCAATTTTGGACACTACAAGTATATAATTTTATCTCTACATTAATATATATTTTGGACACTACACATTAAACAAAACCTTTATATATTAGTTATACTATCTATTATACTATCAAGTAAATAATATAACTAATATGAGGTAAGAAAAATGGAAATCAAAAACGAACTAAACGGAAAAAACGCTTCTGAACAAATGCGATTAGTTAGGGGCTATGCAATAATTTCAAAAGGAGATGTGCCTAAAAAATTAGATGAAAAAACATTTACAATCCCTTCCCAGAATGGCAATGGAGAATATACCATAACTAAAGGCAACAAATGGAAATGCACCTGCCCTGATTATAAAGAAAGAAAAAGAGACTGCAAACATATTCACGCTGTTAAATTCTATCTTGACTTTAACAAGCAAGTTAAAGTAGAGAATAAGGGAATAGTAAAACAAAAACCAAAATGCCCTTATTGTAGTTGTGACGAAACGATAGGATATGGAAAAAGACATGGAAATAGAATTAAGCAAAAATATTTATGTAAAGGATGCAAGAGGCAGTTTATAGAGGAAAAAGACTTTGAAAGATACAAAGGCAACGGAAAAGTAACAACTGCAATTCTTGACCTTTATTTTAAAGGTGTTTCGTTAAGAGGGGTTCAAGACCATTTATTACAATTCTATGATTTAAAATTAGACCATAGCAACATATTGAGGCGAATACAAAAATACAGCATAATCATAAACGATTATGTAAAGACGTTGAAACCAGAACTTAAACAAATCTGGCATCATGACGAGATGAAAATTTCTGCCGGCGGTAAATGGAAATGGCTCTGGAATATTATGGATGAGGATACAAAATTCTTGATAACAACACAGGTTTCAACAAGAGCAAGAATAAGAGACACAAGAAAATTTTTTGCTTCTGCAAGAGATATAGCACAGAAAGAGCCAGAGTTTTTGATAACAGATGGAAGGCACTCTTACAATAGGGCAATAGTCAAGGAATTGCCTAATACCAGCCATGTAAGACTTGTAAGCATCACAGATAAGAGGACAAACAACAATAACATAGAAAGGCTCAATGGCTCGGTGCAGGACAGATTAAAAACCATGCGAGGTATGCACAGCGAAGAAACCGCAGAAATAATGACCTCTGCTTTTAGGAATTATTATAACTTTATACGACCTCATTCAAGCATAGGCACAACGCCAGCACTTAAAGCTGGTATTGGGATAGAGATGCAGGGCAATAGGTGGATGGCTTTGTTGAAGAAAAGCTTATAAATCTGGTGGAAAGAATGAAAGTAAAGACAATTAAAAAAATGAAAACTAAAGTTTTGAATAAAAGTTTACATAGAGCAAATATCTCTAAAAATGATGAGTTTTATACTCAATTAACAGACATTGAAAAAGAGTTACAATATTATAAAGAATATTTTAAAAATAAAATTATTTTTTGTAATTGTGATGACCCAGAAGAAAGCAATTTTTGGAAATATTTTTCTTTAAATTTTGAATTTCTTAAATTAAAAAAATTAATAGCAACGCATTTTGGAAATGGGAAACCATCATACAAACTTGAAATTGTAAAAGATATAAATAAAGATGGAAAAATAAACAAATTAGATACAACAAAAACAAAATTAAAGCAGAATGGAGATTTCAGAAGTCCTGAATGTATAGAAATCTTAAAAGAAGCCGATATTGTTGTAACTAATCCTCCATTTTCTCTGTTTAGAGAATATATTGCTCAATTAATAGGCTATAATAAAAAATTTATAATTATTGGAAATCAAAACGCAATAAGTTACAAGGAAGTTTTTAAAATAATTAAAGAAAATAAAATTTGGTTGGGGATTAATCATCCTAAAAAGTTTAAAGTTCCAATTTCTTATGAAAATGGAATAAAAGATGAAAATGGAATAAATTGGCAAAGTTTAGGTAATGTATGCTGGTTTACCAATTTAGAGATAAAAAAACGTCATGAAGATTTAATACTTTACAAAAAATATAATCCAAAAGATTATCAAGAATATGAGAATTATAAAGCAATAAATGTTGATAAAATAAATGATATTCCAATGGATTATAAAGGAGTAATTGGAGTGCCAGTAACTTTTTTAGATAAATACAATCCAGAGCAATTTGAAATTATTGCTTTTGATTATGAGATAAAACAAGGATTATTTCCAGAATTGATAAAAAAGGATTGGAATGGAAAAATTGATAGAGGATACACAAAAAGTAAAAGATTGTATGCTCGTGTTCTAATTAAAAACAAAAAAGCTTAAATAATTGATTTTTTAATGTTAATTTATGAAAATAGAACTTAAGGAAGTATCAATTAAAGAAGTTTCAGAAGGATATGTAAATGATGAAGAAGAAGGAGTTGTTGGCTTTAAAGGAAAATTAAATATCCGTCCAAAATACCAGAGAGAATTTGTATACAAAGACAAGCAGAGAGATGCTGTAATTGAAACAGTAAGAAAGAATTTTCCTTTAAATGTAATGTATTGGGTTAAAAATGAAGATGGAACTTATGAAGTGATGGATGGTCAACAAAGAACCATAAGTTTTTGTGAATATATTGCAGGAAAATTCTCATTAAACTTTCAATATTTTCATAATCTTGAAGATGATGAAAAAGAGCAAATTCTTAATTATAAATTAATGGTTTATTCCTGCGAAGGAACTGATAAAGAAAAATTAGATTGGTTTAAAACTATTAATATTGCAGGGGAAAAATTATACGACCAAGAATTAAGAAATGCTATTTATACAGGAACTTGGCTATCTGACGCAAAAAGATATTTTAGTAAATCTAATTGCCCTGCTTATAATATGGCAAGTGATTATATGAAAGGTTCTCCAATTAGACAAGATTATTTAGAAACTACAATTAGTTGGATTAGTAATGGAGAAATTGAGGAGTATATGGCGAAGAATCAACATAAACCAAACGCGAATGAATTATGGCTATATTTCCAGAGTGTTTTAAATTGGACAAAAGCAGTTTTTCCTAAATATCGCAAAGAAATGAGGGATGTTGATTTTGGTATTCTATATAACAAATTTAAGGATAAAGAATTTGATTCTAAAAAGATAGAAAAGGAAATAACCAAACTAATGCAAGATGATGACGTTACAAAAAAGTCTGGTATTTATGTATATGTTTTAACAAGAAATGAAAAATATTTGAATATTCGTGCTTTTACAGATAATCAAAAAAGAGAAGCTTACGAAAGACAGAAAGGTATTTGTCCTAAATGTAAAAAACATTTCGAAATAGAAGAGACGGAAGCAGACCATATAACCCCTTGGCATGAGGGTGGCAAAACAACATCAGAAAATTGTCAGATATTATGTAAACAAGATAATAGAATTAAATCTGGAATATAAAGGTTATATCCCTAAACGCACCATTTTAGCCATTTTTAAGCCAATATCTCTTTAATGCTCCAGCCCACTTATTTACCATTCACAACGCACCAAAAAGGTAGAATTAGCCCAAACCATTCATTAACGCACCACTACCTGAATACGTTAAGTTTATAAATACTTTTCATACAAATTAAAATATGAGCAGCAAGGAAATCAAGGACGTTTTGGATCATAAGCCAATCATAGGCACTGAAAGGATTTTAAAGAATCTGAAAACCGGAAAGTTAAAGAAAATTCTTGTAGCAAGCAACTGCAGGGAGCAGATAAAAAAAGACATTAACTATTATGCAAAACTTGCTGATGTCAAGGTAATTCAGCTTGACATTCCAAATGATGAAGTGGGATTGGTATGCAAAAAGCCGTTTTCAATTTCTGTCTTAGGTTATTAAAGTGGTCAAAAAACTAGATATAAGATTGATAAATTACATAAACCTGTTTAATTCTATAACTGGAGTTACTGCAAAAGACTGTTTTTTTGAGGATGAAAAGCTTGTATTTCTTGTAAAGGAAGGGGATATGGGAAAAGCGCTGGGAAAGGCAGGAATTAAAGTTAAAAAGCTTAAAAACATGATTAAAAAAGAGATAAAAGTTATAGAATACAGCGAGGATATTGTTAAGTTTGTGAGGAATCTGATATATCCGAATGAGGTTCAAAAGATTTATAAAGAGGATTCTATCGTCTTTATTGAAGAGCCTAATAATGTTATTAAAGGCAGGATATACGGAAGAGACAGGAAAAATCTTTATTATATCAATGAAATCCTGAAAAAATATTTCAGTTTAGAGTTAAAGATAAAATGAGCAAGAAATCAAGAGGATTAGGATCTGGAAGAAAGCTAAAGAAAAGAAGAGAGAAGCATAGATGGCTTAATAAGGATTTTAAAAGAAGAGTTCTTGGATTAAAAATCAAGGCAGACCCTTTGAAAGGAGCTCATCAGGCTAAAGGCATTGTATTGGAAAAAACCCAAAGAGAGGCAAAACAGCCTAATTCTGCGATGAGAAAATGTATCACTTTACAGCTTATAAAAAATGGTAAAAAGATTGGAGCTTTTGTTCCTGGTAATTTAGCTTCTAGATTTATCAATGAGCATGATGAAGTTATAATTGAATGCATAGGCGGAAAAATGGGAAGGGCAAAAGGCGATATTCCTGGAATAAGATGGCAGGTTATAAAAGTCAATGACCAAAGCCTTAATGCATTAGTAAGAGGGAAGATTGAGAGAGGAAGAAGATGATTAAATTGTTCAATAGGTATGAAACTTCCGGAATTATTGTCAAGGATCTTGGATTGAAGAATTATCTTAATGTTTCTCCGATAATAGTCCCAAGGACAGCAGGAAGAAACTCAACAGTTATTATTCACAGGAACAAGATTAACATTGTTGAGAGATTAATTAATAAATTAATGGTTCCAGGTCACAGGGGAAAGAAGCATAAACTAACTTCTGGCCATAATACAGGAAAAGCTTCAAAAGCGCAAAAAATTGTTATGGAAGTTTTTAAAATAATAGAGGAGAAAACTAAGCAGAATCCTCTGCAGGTTTTGGTTACTGCTGTTGAAAATGCTGCTCCAAAAGATGAGATTACTACAATTGAGTATGGAGGAGCAAGATATCCTCAGGCTGTTGAAACAGCTCCATTAAGAAGAATTGATGTAGCTTTAAGAATGATGGTTCAGGGATCTTATCAAAAATCCTTTGGAAAGAAGAAAACCATTGTAGAGAATTTAGCTGATGAAATTTTAAAAGCTTACAATAAAGATGCAACCTCTGCTGCTGTTGCCAAAAAGACTGAATTAGAAAGACAGGCTGATGCTTCCAGGTAATCTAACTTATGTTAATCTTTAAATATTTCGTTTTTTTAAATGTTTTGAACTCTTAAACTGCAATATCCACAGTTTTTACTTGGTTTTGGCTCTTCAGAATTCAGGATTTTTATAGCTTTTCTGAAAACCTTTATTTAATTTCTTTTAGCAGTGGATAAATCCTATTGAAAAATTCAAGTACTTTTTCTGCATATTCTTTGTCAATAAATTTTCCATAATATAACATTCCATTTCTGAAAAACCTGACTTGATCTGCAAACTGAACATCATTTTCATTAAAATCAAGCATTCTTAAATATGAAACCTCTGCTTCATGAGCCCCCTGTCCTGCTGCATTATAACCTTTTAATATCATCTTTGCCCTTACAAGTTCCATGAGTATATCATAGCACGATTTCATAATGTCATTTGCATTGGTTTCATTAATTCTTATCTTGTTTATAACATCCTGGAGAAATAAATAACTGTGCTCAGCTTGCTTGATGAGAAATTCAGCTCTTGATTTATCAGGAGACTGTCTTTTAACGATGCCATTCTCTATAAAATCATTAAAATCTTTTATTGCTTTCATAACTCAACGCCTCCAAAAAGCACAATGCCATTAAAAAGATTTTCCTTTAGATTTTTATGTATTTCTTTAAACGAAGCATAAAAGTTAATGGATATGTTTCTTTCAAGTTTTTTTTCAAAATCATCCAAATTAATATGTTTTTCCTTTCTTCCAATAACTGCTATGTCTATGTCAGACCTTATTGTATCCTCTCCTCTTGAATAGCTTCCAAATAATATGATTGTTGACCCTGGAAGCTCTTTTTCCAGAAAATCTGCTAATCCGGACTCATAAATCATCTTTAGATTTTCTGCTCTTTTTATCTGCATTACTCTATGATTATCTGTATTTAATTCAATAGCCCACCTTTTTGATTCCTTATCCTGGGACATATTTATAAGATTGCCATCTCTAATTTTAGGAAGAGCCTTCATCACTGCTGCAGGACTTACATTAAGAGCTTTGGCAATATTGTTCTGGTTTAGCTGTTTTCCTGTTCTTATGAATAAGAGTCTTAATATTTCCTGCTGTAATGATGTTAACTTTAGTTTATATATATTTATCATAGTAAATAGATATTTACTTTAGTATATAAAGTTATTGTTATCCCTAAGCTTGCAATATCCACAGTCTTTACTTGGTTTTGGCTCTTCCCCATTTAGAATTTTAACTGCTTTTTTGAAGACTTTTTCCCCTCTTCTTCCTTATCTTTTTTGTGAACTCTGATTATCTTTTTTATTTCTTCAGGATCATGTTCTAAAGAAGCAAATATTCTAAATTCCATTAACTCTGCCTGTATTTGAGTAAACTCAATCATTTTCTTAGAAAAATCATCAATTAAATGATGAACATCCCTATGCACCTGAGATTGTTTTTCTTGCATTTTAGATAGGCTCTATTTTAAGCTTTAAAATCACCAAAAATGCCCTATATTCACCCCTTTGTTTCGAATCCTCTTTTTATTAAACATAATAATATTAAAACAAGACTCGTATTTAAGGCTTTTGTATTAATTTTTTATCTTTATACTAATGAAAATAATTCCAGCAAATAACCACCCAACCAATAACCAGCCAGACTAGCAATTACGCCAAAAACAACCCCATAAGCTATACTCTTAATCTTATTTCCAGTAAAATATGAACTAATTAATACTAAAACAAAAACAGAAGAAGCAAATAAACTATAGACTAAATCCTTGTAAAAAAGAGATGTAAACAATAATAATATCAAGGCTCTTGCAGAATAAAAATCTGCTTTTTTATAAAGAAGATAAGCTAAGAATAAAACCACCCCTGATATTATCAACTGGGAAACAAAAGGCCAGTAAGGCTCAATCAAAGCTCTTCCCAAAACAAGAAAATAAAAAACAATGCTTCCTAATGCTAACAAATCTCTGCTAATTTCTTTCGTCCATTTTTTCATGGTAAAACTAACAAGAGTCTATTCTTTTAGTAGCATTCTCATAAGAGCATTCAAGTCCTGACTCTCCTGATTTCTTGAAGCTGCATTTTGGCTTGTAGAATTTCTGGTATAATCCTCCTGCAAGACAATAAGGATCATCAACATCAATATTTTCTCCACAGTCTGCCAGAGATGTACATTCCTTTCCTGTTATTTCAGAAATAACATCCAAAGGAGAAGGCTCTTCAGCTACAGGCTCTGGAGTTTCCTCAATTACTTCAGGAACTGGTTCTGGCTTTGGAACTTCTACTTCAGCTTGCTTGCATCCTAAAACAAAAACAAGTCCAATCAAGAAAAGTATTAATAAGCCTCTTTTCATGTTAAAAATAAATCAATAGTTCTTTATAAATTTAACGAATTGAAAAATCCAAGGATAAAAAAACAATAGAAAAATTTAAATAAATTGGAAAGATGGAAAATTTTAAAAAGTGAAAAGAAAGGTTTAAATAAGGTTTGGGTAATCAATAATAAATTACCGATAATAAGGAGGGAATAAGGTGTAATGGCTGAAAGAATGGTTGACAAGGTTGTTCGTCTTATGAGAATGCCTGAAAACATAAGAAATATAGCAATTTGCGCTCACATAGATCACGGAAAAAAATAGTACAATAGGACTATTTTCTTGAAAAACTACGTTCAGCGACAATTTGCTAGCAGGAGCAGGAATGATGTCTGAAGAATTAGCTGGTAAGCAGTTAGCTTTAGACTTTCATGAAGATGAGCAGGAAAGAGGAATTACAATAGATGCTGCAAATGTTTCTATGGTTCATGATTATAATGATAAAGAATATTTAATTAATTTAATTGACACTCCAGGGCATGTTGATTTTGGCGGTGATGTTACAAGGGCAATGAGGGCTGTTGATGGATGTATTGTTCTTGTAGATGCAGTTGAAGGAATTATGCCTCAGACTGAAACTGTTTTGAGGCAGGCATTAAGGGAAAGGGTAAAGCCTACTTTGTTCATAAACAAAGTTGACAGATTAATAAAAGAAGTTAAATTAACTCCTGAAGAGATGCAGAAAAGGTTCATAAAAATTATTGCTGATGTAAATAAATTAATAAGTTCAATTGCTCCAGATGAATTCAAGGAAAAATGGCAGGTCTCTGTCCAGGATTCTTCTGTTTCTTTCGGCTCTGCTTTTCACAACTGGGCTTTGAATGTGGAATTTATGAGCAAAACTAAAATCTCTTTTAAAGACATAATAGAGCATTATCAGGAAGATGAAAAGTATAAAGGATTGGGAAGAGAAGCCCCTCTGCATAAGGTTGTTCTTTCAATGGTAGTAAAGCACCTTCCAAATCCGATAACAGCGCAAAAATATAGGATTCCAAATATCTGGAGAGGAGATGCAGAAAGTGAGGAAGGAAAAGCTTTGATTAACTGCGATCCTAACGGACCTGTTGCTTTTGTCTGCACAAAAATTGTCATTGACAAGCATGCAGGAGAAGTTGCAGCAGGAAGATTATTTTCAGGAACTTTAAAGCAGGGGATGGATGTTTATATGAACCAGGCAAAAAGGGAAGTAAGGCTGCAGCAGGTTTCTATTTATAATGGAGCAAAAAGAGAAACAGTTGATTCTGCTCCATCAGGGAATATTATTGGAGTAACAGGATTAAAGGGGATTTTTACAGGTGAGACAGTTTCCCTAAAGCCTATAGAGCCTTTTGAGGAAATCAAGCATATTTTCGAGCCTGTAATCACAATGAGTGTTGATGCAAAAAAGCCTTCTGACCTTCCTAAATTAGTGGAAGTTTTGAAGCAGGTAAACAAAGAAGATCCCACTATTTTTATCCAGATTAATGAAGAGACTGGTGAAAACTTATTGTCTGGAATGGGGGAACTTCATTTAGAAGTAAAGATTAACAGGATAAAAACAGAAAAAGGCTTAGATGTAATCTCTTCCCCCCCAATTGTTGTTTACAGGGAAACTATAAAGAAAAGATCAGAAGAAGTGGAAGGAAAATCTCCGAACAAGCATAATAAATTTTATATCATAGTAGAGCCTCTTCCGGAGAATATTTATGAAGCAATTAAATCAGGAAACTTAAAAGAAGGAAGATTAAAGAAAAAAGAAAGGGAGATGTGGGACAAGTTTGTTGAGCTTGGAATAGATGCAAAAGAGGCAAGAAAAGTCCAGGATATTTTCAAAGGCAATATGTTTATTGACAACACAAGGGGGGTCATCCATATTGGTGAAGTAATGGAAATGCTATTGGATGGGTTTGAAGAAATAATGTCAAATGGCCCTTTGGCAAAAGAGCCATGCGTTAAAGTATTGGTAAGAATAAATGACTGTAAGTTGCATGAAGATGCAATCCATAGAGGACCAGCACAAGTTCTTCCAGCTTTAAGGGATGCATTGAAAGATGCTATGATAAATGCAAATGCTATTATCTTTGAGCCACTGCAGATAATTCAGATTGAAGCTCCTTTGGAGTATATGGGTGATTTGTCAAAATTAGTCCAGAACAAAAGAGGGCAATTGCTTGATATGTCGCAGGAAGGGGAGCATCTTTCCATTAAGGCGAAACTGCCAGTAGCAGAGATGTTTGGATTGGCTTCTGACTTAAGGTCTGCAACAGGAGGAAGAGGAAATTATTATATTTCTGACCAAACATTTGAAAAGCTTCCTGAAGATTTGCAGCCAAGAATAATAAAACAGATAAGGCAGAGAAAAGGATTGAAGATAGAGGAATAATTCTTACTTAAATTTTTTTATAATAAAGAAAGTATGCCTCTTTTTAACTTGTTTATTGTAGGTCTTTTTCTGGGATTTTTGTCAATGCATGCTTTTATCAAAGACTCTAAGCTTCTTGAAATGCTTTTATTGTGTTTTCTTGGAGAAGGATTTTCTTTCTTTATCCTTTTTACGACATCCTCAAAATCCTCATTCTTATAACGAAAAGGATCTTTTCCCGTAATCAAAGAGAACAAACATCCTCCTAAAGCAAAAATATCAGATTCTCTTGTGGTTATATTTGAATCAAATCTTTCTGGAGAGGTATATCCTGGATTAGAGCAATCAAATTCATCATCAAACATTTTTGGTATTGTGCAGAAATCAGCTAAAGCAAAGTCAATAAGCTTTACTTCATAATCTTTTGTAACAATTATATTCTTAGGAGATATGTCTCCATGTGCTATACTTGATCTATTGTCCTTATAAGGATGGATTCTCTTGTGCATGTATCTTAAGGGATTACATACCTGATCAATAACGTAAAGCCCGAATATTATTCTTGTTTTTTCGTCGCCAAATTCAAAATCATCAGCATCTTTCCCTATTATCTTCTCAAAAACAATAAATCTTTCATCCTCGACTTCAAAATCCTCGACATATTCTACAATATTTGAGCTTTTATTTCCAAGAATTTTTAATATATCAGTTTCATTTGAAATTAATTTTTTGCTGATTCTCGATGAATCAACACCTGTTTTTATGACATATTCTCTACCCTCTTTCAATGCGCTGTAAACATGACTGCATTGGCTTCTCTTTATGCTATCCTTTACTTCATAACCTTTGACAATAATCTCTGCATTTACCATTTAGACCATACCTTTAATTTTTGAATCTGGATTTTCAATTATTAAGTTATATATCCTTCTGCATTCACCAATATCCGCTTTATATAGGTTAGGGTTTAGGATTAATACATTTAAATCAATATCCCTTCCCTTAATATTTCTGAATTCCCTGTTTGTCTCTCTTAAGACAAATTCCCTCTCAGGCGTTGTTGCAGCTTCTACAAAATAAAATTCAGCCCTGTCAAAATATCCAAGATGACTATCCACTAATCTTTTATTATCTTTTGTTGTCAATACACTAAAAGGATTGCTGCCTTTTGCAAGTCTGTCAAAAGCTTTTCTTGTAAAGTAAGTTTTGCCATGATTTTGAAGTCCATAAACTCCTATTACAACAGGCTTATGCTTAATTCTCTGGGCAATATTTCTGATTCTGTCAAAAGACTCTTCAAAGCTTACAATCTCTGCAAGATTTTCATTTCCCATTTTAAAGATTTATAATCTCTTATATTTAAAGCTTCTTATTGTCACTACTTTAATAGGGTAAAAATAGAAACATTTATATACTACTTGTTTATCTATAATAATATAGAATTAAAACACCAAAAACTTTATAAACACTCTAAAAGATAAAATTTTTATCTTTATCTTAAAAATTTAAAGAGGAATTAATAAAATGGCTAAAGAAAAACCACACTTAAATGTAGTATTTGTAGGTCATGTTGACCATGGAAAATCCACAACAGTTGGAAGACTTTTATACGACTCAGGAAACATTCCAGAGCAGGAAATGAGAAAGTTAAAAGAAAAAGCCCAGGAATTGGGTAAGGCAGGATTTGAATTTGCTTTTGTTATGGATAATTTAAAGGAAGAAAGGGAAAGAGGAGTAACAATAGACCTTTCTCACAAGAAATTCTCAACTCAGAAGTATGAATGCACAATTATAGATGCTCCAGGACACAAGGACTTTGTCAAGAACATGATTACAGGAGCTTCTCAGGCTGATGTAGGATTTTTAGTAGTTGCTGCATCAGAAGGTATAAAAGCACAAACCAAAGAACACATATTTTTATGTAAAACATTAGGGGTAAACCAGATAGCTATAGTAGTCAATAAAATGGATACTATAAAATGGGATGAAGCTAAATTCAATGATGTCAAAAAGCAAGTTTCTGATTTATTAAAGACAGTTGGATATAAGCCTGATGAGACGGCATTCATCCCGATAAGCGCTTATGAAGGAGACAATGTTGTCAAGAAATCATCCAATATGGGATGGTACAAAGGCCCAACAGTTGTTGAACAATTAGATAATTTCAAGCAGCCAGAAAAACCAACAAACTTGCCATTAAGGCTTCCAATCCAGGATGTTTACAATATCACAGGAATTGGAGTTATTCCAGTTGGAAGAGTTGAAACTGGAATTATGAAAGTTGGTGACAAGGTTATTATTATGCCTGCAAGAACTGGAGATGGTGCAAAAGGAGAAGTTAAATCCATAGAAATGCATCATGAGCAGGTTCAAATGGCAGAGCCAGGTGATAATATTGGATTTAATTTAAGAGGAATAGGAAAGAAAGATATTGCAAGAGGAGATGTTTTAGGTCCTGAAGATAATCCTCCAACTGTTGTATCTGAATTCACAGCACAGATTATTGTATTAAATCATCCTACTGTTATAACAGCAGGTTATACCCCAGTATTCCACATACATACAGCACAAGTATCATGCCAGTTTGTGGAATTGCAGAAGAAGCTTGATCCTACAACAGGACAGGTACTGCAGGAAAATCCAGATACATTAAAGAATGGCGATGCAGCAATTGTAAAGATAAAGCCAACACATCCTTTGGTAATTGAAAGGCAGAAAGACATTCCTCATATGTCAAGATTTGCCATAAGGGATGCTGGAACAACAGTTGCAGCTGGAATGTGCATCGATATTGTAAAGAAAACAGCTTAATTCTTTCTTTTTTAATTAATATTTTTTTTATATTCTGATTATTAATTCCAAAATAAAAGTAAGCTTTATAAACAGCGTTTTTTAATAATGCAATATGGGAAAAGCAAGAATATCTTTGGCAAGTCCAAACATAAAAAAACTGAATGAAATATGCTCCAGGATTAAAGAGATCTCTGAAAAAACAGGAGTTTCTATGTCAGGCCCTATTCCAATCCCTAATAAAGACCTTAAAGTCCAGGTAAGAAAGTCTCCTGGCGGAGATGGCAAGGCATCTTATGATAGATATGAAATGAGAATCCACAAAAGGCTTATTGATTTAGGAGTTGACGAAAGAGCCTTAAGGTTGATAATGAGGGTTCATATTCCTGAAGAAGTTAATATTTCTGTTGAGATGATGGATTAATATCTGCTTTAATCATAATCTTCCTCTACTATAGTCTATTATCATATCATAAACTTCCCATGCCTTGCAGCAACCACAACCTTTGTTATAGTCTTTACATCTCTTACCATATAATCTCCCAATAATATCTTCAAGCCATGATTCATTTTGACCTTCTTCATAGCAAGAATAACATTCCCAATATTCAACTTTCCTTTTTTTTCCTGTCCACTTTGTAATCTTTATTTTTTTACCGAATAATTTTGTTGTTTTAAGATCCTTATATTCTCCTTTACCAAAAGGCAGTTCCATAGTGCCAAAATAATATCCTCCCCTATAATTCTTGTCAGAATATAAAGTTAGATTAATTCTTTTACCACAAACAATGCATTTTTTACTTATCTTCCTAATCTTTGATTTGACCATATAGAATTACTTTGCTGCTATAGGAATCTCTACATTTAACTCTTTTAGCTTAGAAGTTGATTTTTGAATATTAAATATGGCATAGCCTTTCTTTTTGCCTGTTTTTTCATCTATTCTAACATAAGTATCTGGACCTATTTTCTCATAGCGAGATTCCGTAGGTTCGCCAAATCGTATTTCCAAATAGTCAGATTCATTATCATAGTAAATATGCATCTTTTCTTTCATTGTATCTTTGATGTATGATGTAATGTTATTATATAGCCTTCACCATTTAAATATTTAACTGCAACCTTTAAGTATCGTTTTCTTTGGTTTTTGTAAATAAAATAATATCTTACATTATTATCCCTGTCACTTTCAATTATTTTAATAGGTTTTAGAAGAGCTTGTTTTATTTCCTCCATGGATTAAAGCAAAAACTAAACCTTTATAAGAATAAAATTTAAAGAATTTCTTATGCCGCGGTCGCATAATCTGGTATTGCACAGGCCTGGAATAGGTTGATAGTTAGCCTGGCCCTTTGGGCATCTGGATTCAAATTCCAGTCGCGGCGTTTTTCTTGTTTTTAAGGATTCCCTAATCGACGAAAGGGTGTCTCAATTCACAAAATTGTTGATAATTCAATTTATCAGATAAGTCTTTAATTTCTTTAGGTTTTAAATTTCCCTTATATAATTCTAATGTAAAATAATTTTCAAACCCCCTATTATCACAAAAGTAAATTTCATTTGTCTTTGGATTCCTGTAAAAAGATATCTGCGGATCTATATCACCACATATACCTCCCTGAGAATAATTTGTTTTACTTGTTATAAATTCAAGGTCTTTGATACTTATGTCTGTCATTAGTTTTCTAAAGACTTACATGTATATATTTATTATTGTTCTAGAGAATTAAAGATGATAGTTTAAACTGCCTTTATCATTTTTAAAATCTCTTATCCATCTGCCAATATCACTAGGTAGCAATAATCCTGACCTTTCCACTATATGAGCGCCTCTTGGCAATCCTAAATTTGGACTTTCTCCTTCCTGAATTAGCCTTATACCTAAATTATCAAAAAATAGATTTAAAATTCCACTGAATCTGCCTTCGTAAGGTTTGTTAAATACTACAGCTTCAAACATTCCTATTTTATATTTATTGTGCATTTTTTCTAAACTCCTTTAAAAGCCAGTCTGCCATGGCATTTATAACGTTTTCGTCAATGCCTTTTTTGTGAAACCTTCTTGTTGTTCTTTTATCTGTTCTAACTGGAAGTAAATATGGATGGTCTTTAAGACTTACAGCGTCAAAAACTTCCCTGTATGCTGGAGCAAGGCTTCCATCTTCACTAAAAACATTGTATAAAATTTTAGATGTCATTTTTATTCCACAAAATCATTTTTACCATAAAGTTCTCTTAAAGTATGAATATAATTTTCATCATGCAATCCAGATTCATCTAAAACTCTTGCATTTGGTATTCTATCAGTTATATCTTCTCCTTCTTCTAGTGTAGTAACTCTAGGTGTATTTATGAAGGTATTATACAACCATCCTAAAAATCCATTTTCTTTAAAAGGCGTATCATATTCAACAAGCTTACACATCTTTATCATTTTTCACCTCATGGATTACAATATTATCTAATTTTTTGTTTTTAAAGGCTTGTTTAGCCTCTTTTTCTAAGTCTATTCCCAATTCTTTTAATCCCTTTAAATGCATTTGCATTAAGGAATCAATTATGCTTAAAACTTTTAAAAATTCTTCTTTTTCCTTTGCTAAAGTTGTCAAAGCTCCTTTATGGAATCCAATCTGCTCATCTTTGTTTGTCATTTTAATCTCTCCTGTAGAATAAAAGCTCTCTTTCTTTTCCTTTTACATCAGGAGTTATTTCATTGACTAAATCACGAAGCATTTCTATATACAAAATCGGTCTGCCGGCATCACTAACATTGACATGAGCATCCGGTTTGAACAGAGGCATTAAAAACTTTCTTTTATCATCATTGATTAAAGATAGACTTGTAATTCTTCTTTGTTTTGCAGATTTTTGCTCTTCAGTTAATGCAACCCTTCTTTTACAATCTTGTTCTGTTTTGTATATTTCGACTAAATAAGGGTGAAATTTATCTACAATTTCTTTTTCAAATAAAGGGCACTCTTTTAATTCCCGGATTAATTTTTCCTGGTTTGTTAATGTGCAGGCATCATCTTCATAGTCATTGAATAAAATTGTTTTTCCGTCTGATTCTACTATTATATAGTTTGTTTTGTTGCTTCCTTCATAAGATTCAGCAGTTTCCTCTCTTCCAATATAATTTAACTTTTTCATTTTATCTTCCCTGAGGAAATTTATTTCTTAAATAATCCAAAATGTCTCCTTTTGCTTTTTCTATAATTCTATGAATATAATTAGCCTGTCTGTAAAATCCATCAACTAATTTTCTTTGCTTCTTTGGATTCAACTCTGAATCTCTTAATTGCTCCGCTAATCCTGGATTTACAAGAGAAACAATTTCTTTTTTTTGTGTATCATCATAAAAAATTGTGCCATCTTCTTGAACAAACAAATTTAAATGAGTTCCTTTAAAAAATCTTGGTCTTCTTTTTTCCATTTCTTCCTCATTTAAGATAAAGTCTATTTCTAATTCTCATTCCTCTAGGAAGACTTTTTTCGTTAAAACGCTCTTCTAACATTCTTCCTTTAGGTTTGCCATTTACAATATCACTAACTTCTTGCAATTGCAATAAATCCTTTGCTTTTATTTCTTCAGGCTTTTCAGCTTCTTTTAAAGCATATTGTATTTGTAATGATCTTTCTGCTCTGACATCACAAAATGAGTCTACATAATGTGCTCTTTGTGTACTATCTTCTTCTTCAGATATAAATTCCAGCTCTCCTCTTGCTCTATCATCTGTGTCTAATTCCCCTAGAACTTTCTCGTCAACGCCATAAACAACCTTTTCATGATTAACAGCTATAAATCTGCCGTCATTTCCGTAAAATATATTTACTTCTCTTGCAGTTCTTTTATCTTTTTGAATTTTTCCTGTACATCCATTTACAAGCAAAACTCCATTTACTAGTGGATACACTCTTGTTTCTGTTTTTTGTCTTTTCATTTTTATCTCCTTTAGTTATTACTAATTAATAGTAATAATAAGAAATAACTCCTTTATAAAGCTTTCGCTTTTGTTACTACCTTAATTAGATAACACTCTTTCTTAATACAATCCAGAGAATAATCCCAATAACAAATAAGGTTATCAAAACCCAGAACATGCTTTTGTCAGAAAAAGCTCCGAATACAGGAAAAGGTCCTACCATCACTCCTCCTGCAAACTTAACATTCTTATCCTTGCTTAAAAAAATTGAACTGGCAAACACTAAAACAATACCTAAAAACAGGAATATCATTCCAATGACAAGCAGGTTATCTCCTATTGCCAATCAAACCACCTGGTACTGGATGAAGATCTTTAGGGTCTGAATGCCCCCATTGAATCAATAAATCAACCTCTTTAACATCTGGAAAATCACAATTTCCCCAGTTGCTCTCAAGCCATATGAATATGTCAGCATCTGTGTTTTTCTCAAGATAATCAACTACCTCTAAAGCCTTGTTCTTTAACCCATCCGGCAGCTGAACTAAAACTCTTCTTGCTTTCTCTTCTTTTATCTTATTGACAGCTTTTTCAAGCTCTAAGTCATATTCCATAACTCTTTTATATCCGCAACATTTTTATATCTTGCTATGAAGAAAGCTTTAATAATATTATTGCTGGTTTTTATCATAGGATGCAAAGCAGGTGGTACAATCGAACACGAAGATATTACATTAAAAACAGAAGATAATTTTGAGATAAAAGCAGATTACTTTAATGCTGATTCCGAAAAATCACTAATCCTTATACATCAATTGTCAATGACAAAGCATTCATGGAACAGCTTTGCACAAAAAGCCAAAGACAAAGGATATAATGTTATTTCTATTGATTTAAGGGGTCATGGATTGTCTCAGGGAAACTGGGAAGAGTTTGATGATGAAGATTTCAACAACATGGTTTTTGATGTTAAGGCAGCATATAATTACTTGAAAGAAAAGCATCCTAATACAAAGATAGCTGTAATAGGCGCTTCAATAGGAGCTAATTTAGCAATCAAATCATTAGCAAATCTTGACATTTCTACATCAGTAGCTTTATCTCCTGGATTAGATTACAAAGGAATTGAAACATCTGATGATATAAAAAAAGTTGACAAAAATGTGCTTATAATAGTCGGAAAGGGTGATAAGTATTCTTACGATTCTTCTGAAGAATTAGCAGGCAAAAACAGCAAAGTTGAGTTAAAGGCTTATGAAAGGCAGGAACATGGAACTAATCTGTTAAATGAGGAAGTAGAAAGCTTAATATTTGATTGGTTAGGCAGTAATATTTAATTTAAGGTAAAGATGATTAAAGCAGATGACAGAGAACTGTTAAATAAATTAAAGAAAGGAAATGATATGGCTTTTGAAAGCTTGTTTAAGAAGTATCATAGACTAGTAGTCAGTATCGCCTATCAGATATTAAAAGATGATTCTTTAGTAGAAGATATTACCCAAGATGTTTTTTTAAAAGTTTATGAAAAAAGGGAATCAATAAAGCCCAGATACGAAAGCAGTTTTAGAAATTATATAGCCCAAATAGCCAGAAACAAGGCAATTGACCATATAAGAAAAAGGAATAGCAATAAAAATTTAAGAAATGGATTAAAAACAGTATCTTTAGAGGCAGTCACAAATGACGAATTTGGGCTTGAGGAAGCAAGTGTTCAAGGAAAGCAGCATGAAGATATTGAAAAAAGGGAATTAAATCAAATTGTTTTAAAAGAAATGAAGAAAATGCCTAAAAAAAATTCCCTTTATTTAATTTACAAATATATTTACGGAATGAAAGATCATGAATCTGCTAAATTATTAAAAGTATTGCCAAAAAGTGTATCCGCTGAAACGTGGAGGAGTAGCAGAATTCTTGAATCAAGATTAGCTGGATATGTAGCATGAAATCAAAAACAATGAAACCGGAAGAAAAAAGTGTATTTTTGAAAATTTCTTTAGGCAGTCAACCAGCTTTTGAAGAATTGGTTAATGAGTATGCCTCTTCTATTAAGAAGATTGCATTTAGTTTTTTAAATGACATCCATTTTGCGGAAGATATAGCTCAAGAAGTTTTTTTAAAAATATATGAAAGAATAGACCAGCTACTAAACATGACGTCCTCTCCACACTAAAGTGTGGAGTTTCCTGTGAAGGTTGAGCCATGGTGCTCTTCCTGATGTAAGATATAATGCAAAGTTGTAGGAAGATCAGAATAGCCAATGCTTGAAGCAAACTTCCCGCGACTCCAGAGATGTCCTTTAGGATATCTTAAACGAGCTTTGGGATGTGCTCTAAAGAAGATATAAGCACTTCTCCCTTTAAGCAACTGCAAGGCTTTTGCTGGAGTCATTGTTAAAGGAAGTTTAACAATTGTGTGCAAATGCTCCGGCATAACATTAAGAATTAAAATCTTAATGCCGTATTCAGTTGCAGCCTTTCTGATACAGGCAGCAACTAAGTTTTTATACTTAAACTTCCTAAACATTTCATAACGGTATTTTGGACACCATTCCATGTGCCAGATACTATCCCCAACTGAGTGATTGTTTCGCTCATATTCAAATTTCATTTGTGTTTCCATTTTGTTGCCTCCTGCGCAACAAAGGAGACATAGCTCACGCTAAACCGATGTTTAAATGCGTGCGCCGAGTTCGTTGCGCACCCATTTTTAACATTTAAAAATTGAAAAATGTTAACAAAAATAGAAGAAGGAGGTCGTAATTCCTCTACAGACTAAAGTCTGTAGGAGTTTCCTTACGACGAGAATAAAAAATCCCAAAAGTTATATTCATTCTATAACAAGAAGAGTTTCCTGCGATTACTTAAGATGGCTGAACGGCAGGCCAGAAAGAAAAAAACATTCGGTTAAAATGAAGTCTTTAGATAATATGGTAAAAGATAGTCTATATGAGTTTAGTGTTCCAGATTCACAAGTTGAGAATGTTGAAAAAGATGAATTAAATCAGGTTGTATTAAGAGAAATTGATAATCTGCATGAAAGATGGTCTGAATTCATAAAATTAAAATATTTTAAAGGTATGGAAGAAGCAGAGGTTTCAGAAATAATGGATGTTCCTAAAAGCACATTTACAAGTTCTGTATCAAGATCAAAAAAAATACTTGAATTAAGATTAGCAAGATATGTAGCATGAAATTTTCAGATAAAGTTTACAGATTATGCAGGAAAATCCCAAAAGGAAAGGTTTCTACTTACAAAGACATTGCGCATAAGCTAAAAACCAAAGCTTACAGGGCTGTCGGAAATTCATTAAACAAAAATCCCTACAAAAATGTTCCATGCCATAGAGTTATATCTTCTTCTGGAAAATTAGGAGGATTTGCCCATGGAGTAAAAAAGAAAATTGAATTATTAAAAAAAGAGGGTATAAAAATAAAAAATGATAGAATTGATTTAAAAAAGTATTTTTTTAAACTTTAGCTGCCTCAAATCTTCTTGCAACAGCATTCCAGTCAATTGCTTTTATGAAAACCTCAATATAAGATTTCCTGTCCAGTCCATAATCTGTAATGAAGGCGTGCTCAAAAACATCCATAACCAACAATGGTATGCATCCGGAGAAATGCCCTGCATCATGCTCATTAATCCATGTATTGAATAATTTATCAGCCACTTTGTCATAGTACATAATGACCCAGCCAATGCCTCTCATTGCTCCAGCTGCCTTGAAATCATCCTCGCATTTCTGGCCAGTGCCAAAAGTCTCCAGCATTTTTTTGTATAAAGGGCTGTCATCACCTATTTCTTTATTTTCCTTAGACATGTTTCCAAAATAAAGTTCATGCAATCTCATTCCGTTAAACTCCCATCCCAGTCTTCTTTTTAATTCAGCAAACTCCGGACTTGAAGTATTTCCATCATCAAGCATTTTCTTTAGAGTATCAATTAACTTGTTTGTATTTGCAACATACCCTTGATATAACTTAAAATGATTCTGCAATAACTTATCACTGAATCCTTTCATTCCCAACAGATTGTCAAAATTTATTGATTCATATGCCATTTTTCCTCCTTTATATCTTTCCGACTAAATCAAGCCCTGGCTTTAATGTCTTTTTTCCAGGCTCCCAGCTGACAGGGCAAACCTGCCCTTTATTTTCTCTTATAAATTTAGCAGCTTGCAATTTCCTCAAAAGCTCTTTTGTATTTCTTCCTAAACTGTTATCATGAATCTCATAAGCTTTCAAAACTCCATCTGGATCAACAATAAAACTTCCCCTTAAGCTTAATCCTTCCTCATCAATATAAGTTCCGAACTCCCTGCATAGCTTTCCAGTAGGATCTGCCAGCATTGGAAACTTGATTTTGCTTATTGCTTTTGAATTGTCATGCCATGCCTTATGCACAAAAACAGTATCTGTGCTCACGCTTAATATTTCTGCATTTAACTCTTTAAATTTTTCATGATTATCAGCTGCTTCCTCTAACTCAGTAGGGCATATAAAAGTAAAATCAGCTGGATAGAATATCAGAACAAGCCACTTTCCTTTGTAGTCAGAAAGCTTTATTTTTTTAGTATTATCATTATGATAAGCTTCTAATTCTAAATCTGGTATATTCTGGCCTATCTTTAGCATATTTTAACACCCTTAAGAATGTAATTATAATTCAACCTTTTTATAGTTTGTGCTTACATAGACTCTAATTTTTCAGGAGTATAAAATTTTTCTTCAAATTTAGAATTTCCTTTTTCATAATTTTGAAGATTATCCCATTCACGTAACCTATAAATTAAAGAGTCTTCATGAGGAATTAACGCAACCTCTCTATATTTTAAACCATCATGTAAGGATCTCAATGATCTAAGCTTCTGAATATGCACTTGTAATTTGTCCCATTCTTCTGAATAAAGGCTATAATCAAATCTTATCCCTCTCAAAATTCTAACTCTAAATCTTTCCATTTAATTTCCAAAATTTGACCCTTTTTAAAGATTATTGTTATTTAGTTTTTAACTCAAAAACGCCGTCCCAGTCTTTTCCAGGAGGGTTTTTTGCATAATCCCTGCATCTTTCTATGAATAAAATGCATGACTTATCATCCTTCTTTAATTTTAATGCAGATTCAAACTCCTTTACAGCTTCTTTAAATTCAGATTTTGAGTATAATTGTAAAGCTCTTTCATACTTCTCATTAAACTCTTTATTCTCATCTACAACTAGCTCATATATTCTTACAGGAATGTTCTTTCCCTTAACCCTGACAGTATCCAGCTTTCTAAAATTGAATTTGTCTTTAACAGCATTATAAACATCTTCTGAAACTATTATACTTACACCATACTGCTTTGTTAATCCTTCTAATCTTGAACCTAAGTTAATTGTATCACCTATTGCAGTGTAATCAAACCTGTCTTCACTTCCCATATTGCCGATAATGGCAGAACCTGTATGCAGTCCGCATCCAATCTCAACCAAAGGCATTCCTTCTTTTTTCCATTTTTCCTGCAACTCTTTGATTTTTCTTACTTGTTCTATAGTGGCTCTGCATGCCATCTCAGCATGATTGTCTAAAGTTAAAGGTGCATTCCAGAAAGCCATTATAGCATCTCCAATGAATTTATCAACAGTTCCTTTATAATCCAAAATAATCTTCCCCATCTCAGTAAGATATTCATTAAGCAGTTTTACTAATTCTTCAGGCTTTAATTTTTCGCTTATGGAAGTAAAGTTTCTGATATCACTGAAGAATATTGTAATTGTTCTTTTTCCTCCTCCAAGCTTAAGCTCTTTCTTATGTGTTACAATTTCTTTAAGAAGATCCTTGCTTATATATTTTCCAAATGCATCTGCCAGATACTGGCTGTGCTTCTTTTCTGACAGATAATTAACTCCGACTCCTGTTCCTGTAAATATTAATAATGCCAAAGGAAAGAAAAACATGTCCATGACAAAATTAAATTGATCAAAGATAAAAATAGCAATAAAGCTGTATGCAATTATTATCAAAACAACCAAAGGTATAAAGTAATAAATCTTTAATTTTGAAATAAAAAACAACCCAATAAAACCTATGATAAATGTCAGCAATAACATTAAAAACAACCCTTCTTTTTTAAGGAAATTATCCAGTATTAGATTTTGAAGTATGTTTGCATGTATCTCTACTCCAGGCATTGCAACACCTTCTGATGTAGGGACAAAGTAATTGTCATGAAGGTCAGGTGCTGTTGCTCCAATCAAAACAAACTTATTCTTGAAGCTTTCATTGCCATCCAAAAGCCCATTCACATTTATTGAACTAAAGCTGTTTGGATTAGAAGCAAAGTTTATGATGTAATTTTTCTTCAGAAACTCAGCTTCATTGTTCCATCCTTTCTTGTATATTTCAAAGGCAAACGGGAGTACGTTTTCTTTTAATTTGGGATTTACTTCTCTTGTTACTCCATCACTGCCTGTTACAACATTAACATATCCGTAATCAGCTTCGAATATTGGCTTGTACAAAACACCTTCATTAACTTCAGCAGCCAAAACAACATTATCCATAGAATTTAGCTTATCTCTCAAATTATCATCATTAAAGCTTTCCTCAAAAAAAGACAAATCCATTCCTATAAATTTAGCATCTTTAACTTTTTCCAGAATTAATGGATAAATATCCCTATTCCAAGGCCATCTTCCTATCTTATTTATGCTTTCATCGTCTATTTTTATTATGACTATGCTATCCAAGATCTCTTTATCACCGTAAAGCTTGTCTGTTATAGATGATCTTACATGGGAAAAAGAATTAAAGTAAATCAAAAAGAAAAAAATTAATATCAAAAAAACAAAAATACCAATAGCCTTATAGTCTAATTTCTTCATTTAAAATCATCTTACAAACTTTCTATCTGCTGTTTTGTTTCTTTTATCTTATTTGTAAGGTCAACTACTTTTTGGGTTGACTTAATTTTTACAGGAACTAGTTTTCTCAGTTCTTCTATATCCTTTTCCCCAGAATCTGCCTGCTCGAGAGTTTCCATGACTGTTTCCTCTGTTGTGAATTTATTAATTATAAAAGTGTATTTCTTTACTTCCAATTCCCTCAAATATTTAAGTTCTCTTTCCTGTCTTTCAAGGCTTTGCTTTACCTCAGCCAGTTCCTCTGCTGTTATATCCCTCTTTACAGGAATTCCATCTACTATCTCAACAACTTTCCTTTCCTCAACAACAAAATCAGTGTCAGCAATATTATAATCGACTTCTCCTTCAAATCCAATAAGCTTTCCATTACTAAACTGGAATGCAGTAGATCTTACTGAAGCTACACTTTCAGAGTCTTTAATGGAATATCCTTCAACACCAGAAAGCCTTGTGAATTTATTCCATGACTTTCCTGTCTCCTGTGAAATTTTCGGGTGCTTTAACAATAAATCCTCTAAGGTTGTTTTTGTATTTTCATTCAGGCTTATCAAAACACTTTCGTGAAGTATGATTGTTGCCAGGCCGTTTGAAGTTTCAACAACATCTCCCTGCCTTAATTTAACATTGCCAGTAACTGAATTTCCATTAACCTGAACATATCCTGATTCAATATGCAGCTGGGCATCAACTGTTTTTGACAAAGAGTTGTAAAAATAACCTGCTGTTCCTAAAACACCTATAACTATAATTCCAAGAACAATTAAAATGTATTTTAAAGCCCCCATAATTAACATTTAAGTTAAAGTAATAGTATATAAAGTTAATTATTTGAAAAGATATATTCAATTAAATAAAACAATATAAACTATAGACAGATTATTTTTGTTATGAGAAGAAAATATACTTTTGATACAGGAGATGTAATGTATCATCTTAGTATAAATTCTGCTTTCCCAAATGTTTTATCTGCAGGCAGCCCGGGACGCATAAGAAAGATAGCAGGTTATCTTGATACTGAATATGAATCAATTGAAAGTGAGAGGGGCTTAGTAACAATTCATGGCAGGTATAAGGATATTCCCATAACTGCTTTCTCAACAGGCATGGGTCCTGCAAGTGTTTCAATAACTCTGCCTGAAGTAATTGAGGCATGTGATGATGACAATATGAAAATAATAAGATTAGGGACTTCTGGAGCCCTTCAAAAAAACCTTAACATTGGAGATTTTGTTGCAACAACGTGGGTAGAAAGAGCTGAAACTACATGCGATAAAATAATGTATCCTGGCTATAACGCAGTATCAGATTTTGAAGTCAGAAAAGCGCTTATTGATGCGGCTAGAAAAACAAAAAAGGATTATCAGAATATTTATGAAGGACCAACAAGAGTAACAGATGATATTTACTTTGACGCATTAGAAAGTAAAAGAAAAAACCATGGCGAGGTTCTCGCAGTTTCAATGGAATTCAGTGTTTATTGCGCCCTTAGAGACAGGTACAATAGAGATGATAACAGGAATATAAAAGTTGGAAATCTATTAACAATAAGTGATAATTTAGTTAAAGAAGCTGAACATGTTGACATGACAAAATTTAAAAAAATGCAGGAAGAAATTGAAGATGCTCATATTAAAGCAGGTTTAGAAGCTTTGGCTTCTTTAAGGAAAATATGCTTATGAAGATACTTTAATTAAATTCTCGACTTGTATACTTTTCAGAATTTCTGGATTTCTTTCCCTAACAAACAATAACTCAACACCAATTACATTTCCGGATTTATCAAAATCAATTATTGTATTGTCATCAATCTCTTTTGTATGATCAATTTCTCCTTCTCTAAGAGTGATATACATTGCATCTGCGTCTGGATTATATCTTATCTTCATCTTATAAGAAGAAATAGGTAATAACCTTTATAAACTTTTACTTGATATAAATTACTTTTAGTGTTTTTCCATTAAGTTTTTTGGTGACATAATATTTTATTCCAAGATGTTTAGTTTCATCAGGAGATTTTATTGTTTCTTCAACCCATTCCTTTATTAATTTCCTTTATTTCATTTGTTTCATAGCATGTAAAGTATAATGGATTTCCATTGATTACAATATCACTTCCATCAAATCACTTAAGTTCAACTCTAAAGCAACTACTGGAAGCTCCAAATCCCAATTGCTTATAACTTGCGGATGAATCTCCCCAATATAGGCAACATTCTTTCCCTTTACATTAACTCTTCCAACTCTTCCATCAATAAAACTTCCATGCTTAACTTTTTCAATCTTATAATCTAAAGCTAAATTATTAAATAAGCTGTCCAATACCTGCTTGATTTCAGTAAAATCAGCTTTGTTATGTGCAATCAAAACTCCTAATCTTGTAAATTCTTTAATTGAGGTCTCTTCTTTGTCATCATCTTTGAAGCATGCTCCAATCTCAAAAATCTTCTGTGGATACTCATTATGTTTGTTCTTGCTTAAAACATCCATCAGATTAGGAATCATCCAATTTCTCAAAATGCTGTAATCTACATTCAAACTATTTCTTAAAGCAACAAATTTAGTATCATTATTCATTTTTTCATTTGTATTAGCTTCATTAGTAAGATGATAAGTATTGACTTCCAGAAAGCCTAATCCAACCATTGTGTCAACTATTTTTTTATAAAAAACAGATTCTTCACTTTCCTCTCCTATTGTGCTGACATTTGGAATTTGCTCTACAAAATTTTCATAGCCATGTGCGATTGCAACTTCCTCCACTAAGTCAATAGGATGCAATATATCAACCCTATATCTTGGGATTAATGCGCAATCATCTTCATAATCTAATCCCATCTTTTTCAAAAATACTTTCATCTCCCTTGTCCCTAATTTCAAGCCAAGCAGCTTATTTACATAAGAAACGTCTAATTTCATTTTGATAGGTCTTAAATTAGGGCTGACTAACCTTTCCTTGCCATACAAGACATCCATTGAATAAATCTCCCCGCCCATATCTGCAAAGGTGGTTACTATTATATTTAGGCATTGCTGCAGTGCATTTAAGTCAGTTCCAGTAGCCTCAATGAAAACATCTTTTGTTGTTTCATCAACCTTGCCAAGCAAATGGGAATTTATTATTGGAGGCATTGACATTATATTTCCATCATTATCAACGAAAACAGGATATTTTTCTTCATTTTCCAAAACATGCCTGTATTTTTTTCCAGTAGGATGCTGTTCCAAAATTTCCCTTCCTGTCATTTCTTTATTGCTTTCTAAAGGTCTGAATTTAATCTTGTCTAAGCTTTCAGATGTAAACTTTATAGGCATTGCTATCTTATCAAGAGGATAAACTCCAATCCCTCCTTTTTTCCTGTCTCTCAGATGAGTTAGATGCAACTTCTCCTGCAGCTGTATTATTTCCCTGATTTTCTCATCATCAAACTCTAAACCTTTAACAATAGCTGTAACAGCATAAGGCCAGCTCTTTAGCTCTTTCTCAACCTTGCAGTTATGATTAGATCTTTTAACTTCATATTTTCTTAATCCTGTTTCTATCCCTAAAAAAGAGCTTAAAGCCCTTGCAAAGCCCTCTTCTGACAGCATATCTGGCCTGTTTGGAAATACTTCAACAACGATTTCATTTTTTTCTATTTTACTAAGGTCAGTCCCCAGCATAGGAATTTTTTCCTCTAATTCTTTGTCAGAAATCTTTTTATTGAGAAGCTTCAATAAGTAATTTTTATTTAAAGTTATTGTTGGCATTTTACATCCATACCTTCATGTCTCTTAACTGCTTTAAATCATTTTCATAAATCTCTTTCAAATTTTTGATGTTATAGTAATTTGTGATTGATCTCTCTAACCCTTGTCCCCATGCTAATACAGGAATGTCTTTTCCTAACAAAGGCTGAACTACTTCTGGCCTGAAAATTCCAGCTCCCCCAAGTTCAATCCATTTTTTATGCACTTTATCATAAACTGTAACTTCAAGACCCATCTCAACATAAGGGAAATAAGCAGGCCTTACCTTTACATCTTCGTATCCCAATTTTTTGTAATATTGTTTTAGGTACCCAAGCAAATGCTTGAAGTTTGCATCAGGATCAACAACTATTCCTTCAACCTGATAAAACTCAAACAAATGGCTCCAGTCAACAGTCTCATTCCTGAATACTTTTCCAACTGAGAAAAATTTTGCAGGCATGTCTTTCAATTCAGACAAGGTTTTTGCTGACAAGCATGTTGTATGTGTTCTCATCACTAATTTCATCGCTTCTTTAGGATTCCATTTATATCCCCATCCCAGACTTCCAGTATTTCCTCCAGTTTCATGCACAGCCTTGACTCTATTTGTTATTCTTTCATCTTTTGGAAGTTTCCCATTAAGCAACTCAATAAAAAAGGTGTCATGCAGTTCTCTTGCTGGATGGTCCTGTGCTGTAAACAAGGAATCAAAATTCCAGAAAGATGTCTGTATATAATTTCCAGTCATCTCTTTAAAGCCCATTTCAAGCCAGACTTTTTTAATATAATCGGCAGCCTGATTCACAAAATGCCTCTTGCCAGGATAAATTCTTGGAGCAAAGCTTTCTAAGTTATAGCTTCTGAATTTTTTCTTTACCCATGTTTTGTTTAATATAACTTCTTTTGTAACTTCTTCAATCAAATCTTTTTCAAGCTTAACCTTGCTTAACTCTTCCCCAAAATCAGTTAGCTCTATTGTCCTTTGCTTCCTCAAATCAACAGAAACAAGCTCTTTTCTCTTTCTCAAATCATTAAGAACTAATTTATCATCCTCTTTTAGCTTAGAAGTATCCAAAGGGAGTTTCTTGATAAATATTTCCTCAAAAGTCTCTTTTTTCTTTAATTTCTTTCCAGAAGCTGTTAAGCTGACTACTTTGTTATTTATCTCAATATTATTTCTTTTTTTCAGCAATCCGATTCCAACGTTGAATTCTTCTTTGGTAATGCCTGCCTGTTTTTCAATATCATCAAGAGTTAAATCCTTGTCAAGTATATTTAGAATTCTTCTTTCTGGAAGACCTTTTTCAAGTGATTCTTTGCCATTCTTTCCTAGGCTGACAACCTCTTTGTCCTCTTCTCTTATCACCAAAGCTTTTTTAGCTTCAAGCCATTGCAAAGCCCTAAGAACATTTACCTCTTTTAATTCAGACTTCTGGACCAATTCATTAAAATCATTGCTTTTTTTTAATAAAGGCACTATGGCTCTTTCCAATGGATGCAAGCTGTTAGCTAATTCCTCAATATCCATGAATTCTTGTTATTTTTGCAGTTTTAAAAAGGTTTCTAACTTCACTATATAAGGGTAGTTCTGCAAATTTTAAAAACTCCAGAATTTTCCACATTTTATGTTAGATGCATTCATTGATTTGAGAAACTGGCAGAAAATACAGGACAAGTTCTCTAAGCATATAGACAAGCCTGTATCTTTGATAGATGAAAATGGGGAAGTAAAAGTATTAAGCAATAAATTTCCCCTGTTCTGCGAGACTGTTATGAATAAAAACAAGGCTTTGTGTGATATGTGCAGGGCAGATAATTTTCAGAAATTAAAAGAAAGCAAAAACCAAATAAGATTTTATAAATGCCATGCAGGATTATTGAACATAATGGTTCCTGTAGAAATAGAAGGCAAAAAAGTTGGCGCTTTAAACATAAGCTCTATTTCGCAGGGAATGCCTGATGACAAAGTTTTTTCAGATTTAAAGAGAAGAACAAATGTTATGGAAAATGACTTAAAAGATCTCTATTCTGATATAAAAAGAAGCAATGTTGACAGTTTAAAGTATCTTGGGGCAGGAATTTATACTTTATCTGAGACTGTCCCTCAATTAGAGTATGAAAGTCGTGTAAAGGATATAAAATTCAGGGAAATGTCTTTACTGCATAAATTAAGCACAATTTTGAGCTTAAGCTTGGAGTTAGACTCTATTTTGGATTTCAGTGTTAAATTCCTAAAAGACAGCTTTAAAATAAACAGGTGTGGTATAATTATTTTTGACCAGGCTCAGAAAGCAACTGATAAAAATCATGAATTGGATTTAAAGCTTGCTGGAGACGTTAAAAAAACAGGAAATAGCCTGATAATAAACAATGCTGACAAGACAGAAGAATACAGTCTTTACAGGTCAAAAAAGATTATTGCCTTTCCTCTTGAATTCAAGAATAATATTCTTGGAGCTTTGATTTTCGGTGCAGATGATTATAATCTTGATGACAATGAGAAAAAATTCCTATCAACAATAATCCAGCAGCTGAATCTTTCAATTGAAAACTGCATTTTATACAAAAATATAGAAAACCAGGCCATAACAGACCCTTTAACTCAGGTATACAACAGAAGATATTTTATGGAAGTTTTTGACAGGGAACTGGAAAGGACAAAAAGGAATGATAGAGAATTAAGCGTTATTATTTTAGACATAGATCATTTTAAGGCTTATAATGATAATTATGGCCATTTGGGCGGTGATGAATTATTAAGGGAGATTGTCAAAGTAGTTAAAGAAAACTTAAGGGTTCCTGATACCTTGGCAAGATACGGCGGAGAAGAGTTTGTTATTCTGCTTCCTGAAACAAACCAGTATCAGGCTCTGCATGTGGCAGAAAGAATAAGGAAGAATGTTGAAGATTATAATTTCAACAATAACACAAAAGTAACTGTAAGCTTGGGAATATGCACAAGCAATTGTAAGTCTTATGACTGTTTGAAAATTCTTGGTCAGGCAGATAGAATGCTTTACAAATCCAAAAACGAGGGTAGAAATAAAATATTTAACAATGTTTTATAAATTTATTTTATTCTTTTATAAATTTCGCCAAATCTTTTTTTACAATGACCAAAAACTCTTGATAATTCCCCATCATTCATTCTGTCAATATATCTTAAAAATCTTCTTACAGCAATATCATTAACATCTCCATCTTGTTTATCAACTTTTTTTTCTTCTGCAGGAGTTAAAGCTAATCCAGATTGTGTTATAACATACTCACCATTAAGGGGCTGTATATTAATTTTATAATCAATGACTACCTCTGCCTCATTAGGAACTTTTTTTGCTAACCTTTCCTTAAGTTTCAAATCTCCTTCAGGGTTAGAAGCAAAAAAAACATCATCTACTTGAAGAATTTCAAATAATTGGTCTCTATTTCCTAAAAACCTTGAATGTTCTGCAGGAGTTCTGCTTAAAATTTTGTTAACATCAATAGCCATTTTGACCTCTTTATGAAAAAGAAAAAATTATTTTGCCCTCACCTTATCATATTTTGGCAATGAGTTCCAGCTTGTATTGAACAAAGACTCTAAAGCTGATGCAAAAAATGGTGTGTTTACCCATATACCGACATCATAGTTTTCATGGACTTCCTTGTCATCAACAACCATGAACAAAACATTTCTGCTGTCTATGAGCGCATATCTTGCACTAAGCTTATCCATATGCCTTACATCAGCAACTTCTGCCAGGCTTTTAGCTGCTTTTAATGAGGTCTTTGTTATTGGAGCTACTATTTTTATTCCAACTCCCTTTTCCTTCATTTTTCTTAATGCAGTCTTTAGGTAGTCATTCTTTCTTACTAATCCTTCTGCTGTAGTTGCTATAATAATACTCTTTTTTGCATTTTTGACCATAGCATCTAAGTGGCTGTAAATTGTGTCTCTTCCTTTGAATGCTCCGCTTAATTCAGAAGGCTCTATGAATTCAATTCCTTGCTTGTATAATAATTGCAGTTCAGAAAATATAGTGTCTGTTTTTATTTTGTCCAATGTATCTAATTGCTTTGTAGCATCTATCTGGACTTTTTTCTTCATTCTTTTCATAATTTCATCAGGAGGAACAGCCAGATACTGTATTGGCTTTCCCAATTTCATTACAATAAAGCCTTTCTTTTCAAGGCTTTCCAGAACATCATAACTTCTGCTTCTCGGTACTTCTGATATATTGCTTAACTCTCCTGCTGTGCTAACACCTCTTGATAATAAGGCAGTCCAAACCTTTACTTCATAAATATTTAGATTGAATGTCTGCCTTAGCTTGCTTAGGAAATCTTCCTTGACTATCATTTTTAATTTGCTCCGTTGCGTGTCTCCCTCTGTTATTTACCACTAAACAATAATAATAACCCCTATATAAAGCTTTCTCTTATTATACTACCTATTGGTAACTAAAAAATATTGAATTCAATAAAGTTTAAATAGGTTTAGTTCTCATTAATATTATGAAAACAGAAACTATAGAGGATAAAATCATTGGAGAAAATACTGGAAAACTTCTTGAAGAGCGAAGAGAATCTAAAAGGCTGGGAGCAACTTGTCTTGTCTTTGGAGGGATTAATACATTAATAAGCTTCCATCCTGCGCTATCTGGCAGCACTCTATTTTACACAGCAATAATTCCTGCTTCAATCGGATTTTTATCTTATTCTTATGCTCATGATCTAAATGATTATATTAGACAGAAATTCCCTAAATTGCTTGATTAGCTTCTTTTTTTATTGGCTCTACTTTCATTATTACATAGCCTAAGTTAAGTGGCTTATTAAAAGTTCCTTCTGCCTCAATAGGTATTCTTCCGCTTTCATTGATGGCATTTTCCAAATCGTCATAAAATATCTGCGACTCTCTGTTAAAGTCTTCATCTGTAAAATTTACAGGAAGTGCTTTATTTCTCACTCCAATATATGCAAAATATCCATCCAAATCCGGCATTGGTCTAAATGAGTCTGAAATTTTATCTAATCCGTTAAAAAGATGAAAATAAACACCATCATCGCCTCTTCCAATAACCGAATCATTTTCTGGGCACCCTGCGCATAAATGGTCAAAATCCTCTCTTGATAAAATTAATTCATAAACTCTTTTTATGTCTTCAATATATTTTTTGACTATCATTGCTGAATAAAAGTCTCTTCCTGTTTATTAATATTATGGAAAAGGTATTCCTTCACCTTTAACAAATAAATCATAGTTTATTTATAAATACTGCTCTTTTACAAAATTAAAACTAAGTGTTTGTACCATTAACGCCCCTTCCTATCTTCTTTTTTTAAAAGAAGAGTTTGAGATGTGGGCAGTTAATTTAGAGTTAGATTAGACGCAAGTTAGAATTATCTAGTAAATATCTCGCAAAGTTTGTTTTGAACTTCTTTGATTTTTTCTTGTTTTATTTTTCCTGCTTTGTATTCTATTTTAGAACTATCTGTTGTAAAGATAAGAGAAGCCATAATAAAACTATCAGAGCTAAGAGAACGAGAAGTAAAATCTTTTTTTGTTAAACTGATTAAATCCCCATCATTTCTTTGATTTGTTGTAATCTGAGCAAGAATTACATTTTGCCCTTTAAGTGTTGCAATTACAACAGCAGGTCTTTTCTTCACACTTGAAAAATCCGTATATGGAAAAGGCAAGACAACAACATCTCCTTTTACAAATCTTTCCATGCTTCTTCGTCCTCTTTTGACAACCAATTTTTAGCTAAAGCGTCTTCACTCGCCAACATACACAATAAAGCTTCATTCATCTTTTCTTTTTTTAACGGTCTTAACTCAACTCTGTCAGTATAGACAACTACACTTATTTTAGTTCCCTCACGAAAACCTGCTAAATTTCTCGCTACATTTGGAATACAAATTTGCCCTTTTTGGGTTATTGTTGCGGTTCTTATATCTTTTATTTCTTCATTCATTTTTATTCGTCTCCTTATAGGTAAGATATGTAAGAAAGACTATATAAATGCTTCGGTTTTGAAGTGAGCGCAGTTTATATACTTTTATTAATATTATGGAAAAGGTATTTCCTTATAGTCATCTTTTCTGATATTTTCCTCCAAAGAATATATCAGTTCAATTGGATAGGGATCAGATATTAATATTGCCTTTTTGGATATTATTGTTCTTAAGTCCAAAGATGATATCTTTTGCACCTCTCCCAAAGTCCTATTGCCATCAGTAATTAAAGGATATCTTAAAAGATTATTGCATCCTACTCCGAGAGATATTTGGTCTCCAAAATAAAAATTCAATTTAAGATTATTTCTTATATAATATGTTAG
>Ga0209541_10001788_pt1 | contig 42040 bp, 46 predicted proteins | sample RifCSPlowO2_01_FD_184027 | JGI IMG/M metagenome (GOLD analysis project Ga0209541, IMG submission 184027) | Groundwater microbial communities from Rifle, Colorado - Rifle CSP2_plank lowO2_0.1 (SPAdes) (version 2) | ecosystem: Environmental > Aquatic > Deep subsurface > Groundwater | place...
CCTCGGTGCTGTTGCAACTCAGAGTTTAGTAGCGAAAGCGACACCACAAACGTAGATATGAAAACAGGAGAGGGGTTGGCGTAACCGCTGGGGAGAGGAGCATCCTCTCCCCAACCAGAAGCGAGCTAATTTAATTTATTGAACGGCTCATTTCTTCCCATTTGAGCCGTTCCTTATAAATGCTCGCTACCTACAATAGGCACTCGTAGCCCTAGCGGAATTGCCCGAGGCGGATGCCGAGGGTTTGATTCCCTTTAATCATGAACATCAATATGCTATGATGACCGCAGGCACGATTTTTGTATTTGCATTTTGAATTCCGTCGCTTCTTCTTTGAAGAAGCCTGACCGAGCCCCATCGCCCATACCGAATTTAAAAAATCTTCCCGCCAAACTAAAATAGAATGGAATTGCGATGGGGTGAGGGCAGACGCGCCAAAGGCGCGACGGAATCATTAGCATTACCACATTAGTCGAGCGTGGTGGATAATTTTGAAAAATGAGGAGCGTGGAGCGTACACTTAGCTCTCTTTGTTTTCAAAATAAGTTCGTGCAAAGTTCATTAATACACCACCAAATATGCCTTACAAATTTTTCTCTAATTCAAAAAACGCTTGGCAGGCGATGTATGAAGCTATAGATTCGGCGCAGGAATCCGTTTATCTGGAGATGTACATTTTTGAGGACAATATAGATAATTTTGATTTCTTTAAGTTATTGCAGGAGAAAGCAAAAAAAGGAGTCAGAGTCAGGATAATTTTGGATTATTTTGGAAGTTTTAGTTTTAGCAATGCGTCAATATCAAAACTAAAAGAAGCCGGAGTGGAATTGTTTTTTATCAGTTATTTTTTTCATCGCACGCATAGGAAAATACTGGTGGTGGACGAGAGCATGGCTTTTGTCGGAGGAGTAAACTTTTACAAAGCTTCATTTTCTTGGAACGATTTAGTCATACAGGCAAAAGGCAGGCTGGTCGTTTCTATTATTCGTTCTTTTGCCAGAGTTTACGCTGAATGCGGAGGCAAAGACTCTTTGGTTCTTGCTCAAAATAAAAGGATAATTTTACACAAGACCCGCGCTTGGCTCATAGAGCATTTTCCGGTTGGGAAAAACAGCAGTCTGAAAATGATTTACAAAGAATATCTAAGCAAAGCGAAAAGAAATATTATTCTTGTAACACCGTATTTTATGCCGAAGCGCTGGTTTATCGCTACTCTCCATCAGGCGGTTTTGCGCGGAGTATTGGTGGAAGTACTGGTGCCGAAAATCACCGACTATTATATTCTTGACCGTATTTGTTATTTTTTCATGTTTAAACTCTCTAAACTGGGCGTCAGGTTTTTTATGATGCCTAAAATGAACCATGCCAAAGCGATGATTGTTGACGGGAAAGAGGGAATGGTAGGCTCCAACAATTTAGATTTTTTGTCTTTTGAATTAAACTCGGAAGTCGGTATATTTTTGAAAGATGCGAATATGGTGCGGAAACTCGCGGAAATCACAGATGAATGGAAAAAAAATGCCGTTTTGTTTGATTCTAAAACTTACCGACCAAGCTGGTTTGATTATATTCTTTCTCCACTCTTCAGTCTTTTTACCAGAATTTTTTAAAAATACCGCTCTGATTAATATGGGTCTCCGCGTTCTTCTTTCAGGAACGAGATAAAAGAATCGAAAGTTCCCAAAACAAACTTGAATGGAACTTCCAGTATAAAATCCATCAGGAAAACAAAAACATTTACTGAAGAAAATTTCCTGCTGAGCCATCGCCCCGTTCTGACAATCGGGGTCGCAAACAAATTGAGCAGTAACCCCGAAATGCTCTCATCGTCTCTTGCCACTATCCATTTTTTTGCGTTGTAGCGTATGCGAAAACCAAAATAGCTTACAAATGTAAGGAAGAAGAGGAATAGAATTATGCTGACGACATTGAAATGCATAGATTTAAGCCCCCATAAAATTAATCCGAAACTGATTGCGAATAACGCAGTGTACAAAAGCCCATAGATAATTTTCAGAATAATATTGGTCGTTCGCTCCTTGATGTATATGGACTTAATAGGTTCGTTTTGGGCAATGATTTTTATGCTGGAAACGATAAAATTGGTGTTTTCCGACAAAGGAAACCTGATGGTTTTTACCATCATAAAAAGCAAAAGTGGGTGAAATATGATATTGGTGCCGAGAGCAAAATAATCCGTTGACAGAAGGACAAATTTTTCATACGGAAGCTCCAAAACGAACGCAAGAATAATTTTCGTCAGAAGGATGTAGATGACTGCCCGGGTGCCACTTTTGTTTACTATTTGAAAATGCTGTGAATATTTTTCCGCAAGTATTTTTCTGATTTCTTCTTCAAGGAGCGTGTCGTCGGCGAATATTTTTTCCGGCGCCACCTCGTGTTTCTTGATAATTTCTTTAATGACCGAAAAACAGATAGAGTGATTTTTTAATTTCAGGGCTATTTTCCACCCGAGCGCATCATGGATATCTTTTTCAGTTTTGGACAGAGCTTCAAAAAATTTTGGAGCAATGTTTTTTATCTCGCCTTCATTGCTTAATTTAGACAAATCCGGAAGATGTTTTTTCAATACGGCATACAGCAACGTCTCCTGATCGTCTTCCAAGAGGCTTCGCCTGCATCCGATATATGTTTGTATATTGAGTTCGTCAGAGGGGGCCGAGCCTTTATACTTTATGGCGCTCGCGACAGTCGCGTAAAAATAATCGACGACCATGTCGTTTACAAGATGAGGACATAAAAATTCCTCTATTTCGCTGGCCATCAAACTAATCGCTCTAGAGTTCCCGCTCTGGTCCATCCTGCCCAAAAGAAGATATTTATTGACAATCGTTTGGATGTCGTCGGCAATTCCTTCCGGTATTTCTTTGTTCGGCAAATATCCGCCGCTCACTAATTCCTGAAGCAAAGAAAGACTGAAGTTCGGACCGATTGCCGCCGACATTTTCGCCGCGAGTTTCCTTTTTATCATGCGCTCAATCGCGCTTCTCCCTATCGTATGCTCTTCTTTGTAATCAACGAGATACCGCACTTTCTCATAAAGGGCGCCCGCCCGACCCGTCAGCTGATTTACGCTAATAAGGGGGCCTTTGTCTTCAGCCGAGGTATTCTCTCTTTTTTTCCTTAATGCTTCAAATATGTTGTTTAAATGGAGGGATATCATATCATTTAACGCACGGAAGCAATTATATCCTATAAATCAAATTAAAACCATAAAAAATTTGTTTTTCCGTCAATTTCTGATACTATGATAAAAGTTCTTTTTAAAGTAAATTCCGAGGTAGCTCAGCGGTAGAGCGGTCGCCTGTTAAGCGATTGGTCGTAGGTTCGATCCCTACCCTCGGAGCCAGTTAGTATATATTTTATATGTCTTTAGACCACAAAACTTTTATTTTATACGTTAGGAATTTTATTTTCGGCGCGGAAGACAGTTTGGTTTCCACCGTCGGTCTTTTAGTGGGCATAGCTTCAGCCGGCATGGCGCGGAAAGATATAATTATTTCAGGAGTAGTTTTGATTTGCATTGAGGCTTTTTCCATGTCGGTGGGCAGTTTTCTCTCCGAGCGCACCACCGAAGAATCGTTGCCGGATTATAAACAACACGAAAGCAACTCCACTTTGGCGGCGGTCATTATGTTTTTCTCGTACTTCGTCTGCGGTCTCGTTCCCCTGTTGCCGTATTTACTCACCTCGGTTGACCGGGCTTTTTGGTGGTCCATCTCGGCAAGTCTCGCCGCTTTATTTATTTTAGGGTTTATAAGCGCCAAGATTCTCAAAACCAAGGTTTTGAAGAGCGGGCTACGGATGATGATTATCGGCGGAATAGCGATCGCTCTTGGAGTGGCGGTGGGAATTATTTTGAAATAGTGTATAGTTGGCTATATATTTAAATGCGCATTTAAAAACTATGAAAGACATAAATAAAAAACAGGAAGAACATTACATCTGTCTCGGAGGCTGCAGGGGAGTATCCAAAAAGCCAGGCATCTGCCAAGCGCCAACCTGCGCGAGCCACACTCACGCGCTGGTAAAATGCGCTTGCGCTGACGGCAAGCATTACGACTTTAAGCACGCGTAATGCCACTAGCTAGAATCGTTCTAGCTAGTGGAAACAGATATTTGTGGCAAATTATGCGACTTGTGGTAAAATATAAACATGCGCAAAAGAGTTAAGACACATAAAATTCTCGTCACAGTTATTTTTCTTGTCGCAGCTTTTTTGATATATAAAAATATGACTAACACGCAAGTTGTAAATGGAAATATAGAAATTATTCCGATTGAACACGCCACCATGGTGATGAAGTGGAACGACAAAGTGATTTATACCGACCCAGTCGGCGGAGCGGAAGTTTTTAAGAGCCAGCCGGAGCCGGATTTAATTTTAATTACAGACATTCATGGCGACCATTTGGATATAAAAACCCTAGAAGCTGTTTCAAAGGCAAAGACGGTTATCATCGCTCCGATGGCGGTGGCGGATAAAATTCCCAGCACAGTTGCCGGGGATTTGCTGGTGATGAAGAATGGTCAAAGAACAAACGCAAAGACTGCTAACAAAGTAAATCTAAATGGATTTTCCATAGAAGCTACTCCGATGTACAACTTGCCGGAAAAAGCTGATGCGTATCACACGAAGGGGCGAGGGAATGGCTATGTCATAAGTGATGGAGGCAGAAAAGTTTACATTTCCGGCGACACTGCCGATATTCCAGAGATGCGAAATCTAAAAAATATTGATATGGCTTTCGTCTCTATGAACTTGCCGTACACTATGAATGTGGAATCAGCCGTAGACGGAGTACTCGCTTTTAAGCCGAAGCAAATCTATCCATATCATTACCGCGGACCGGATGGCTTGGCTGACATAAATAAATTTAAAAGCTTGGTAAACGCTGGCGATCCAAACATAGATGTAGTGCTTCTTAATTGGTATCCTTAAAAAGTTCAAAAAACTTTACCGGATCAATAGTAATGTCATTTATGCGTATGCCAAAGTGCAGGTGCGGGCCTGTGGCGTATCCTGTTTCTCCGGCTAGTCCGATAACTTTTCCTTTGGGTACCACCTCGCCGACTTTCACTTTCATTTTAGACAGATGCAGATAAGAACTGCTTAATCCGAGTCCATAGTCAATGACCACCGTCTTGCCATAATTACGGTATGTTTTTGCCACCCGCACCACTCCGCGGTTCACAGAGAGAACATCAGTACCTTCTTTCGCTCTATAGTCTACGCCTTTGTGGGGGATAGAATATTCTCCGGTTTTTCGGGAGTTTCCATAAGGACTGCCGACTGAGGTTTCTTTAAGTGGCAGAATAAATTTTTCCGTCCAAAGCGCTTTACTGTTAGTTTTTAAGCCAATCAAGCTTTTCCATTCGGTATTCAAAGTAGTCACTAGCTTTTTCTGGCTCGCCTTTGTGTTTCCGCCTAGTTTTTGAGGAATACCCAAAGGAATTTCTTTCTTATCCCTTAGCACAACTTCAACATTTTTTTCCACGATGCTCCCGTCTGAAAGTTCCGCCACTAATTTATATGTTCCCGCTTTTTGATTCAAATCAATTCCTACCAGGGCGGAAGGTTTGTCTTGATACATAAAAACTCCTTTCTTCTTCCCATTGAATGTTATTTTCTTAACTGACGAAATTTCTGCGCCGTCTATCTGCGCCATAAAAGGGTCGCCTTGTCGGATTTCCGCAGGGAAAATGGATATAGATGCTGTCTGCGCGGAAGCAAGGCTTCCGCAAAATAGGATAATAAGCAATAAAATATATTTAATAATTTTTCTTTTCACTTACCTTATTATATACTACTTATATGGTATACAACATTCACCCGATAATCGTTCATTTTCCGATTGCTCTTCTTTTTCTTTATTCTATTATTAAAATAATCCCTTTCTCAAAATGGTGGTCCAATGTTTCCTGGAAACATATTGAACGCGCGCTTCTTTTTGTGGGCGTGCTTGGCGCCATCGCCGCGCTTTTAACAGGCGATGTGGCGAGGGAACTGGTACAGCCAGACGCAAAACTTACGGATGCGCACGAAACTTTTGCCTATTTGTCTTTCTTTATATACGGCGCGCTTTTAGTCGGGGAACTTATTGCTATTTTTAAATTTAAATATCTTATAGGTCTTAAATCAGAAAAAACTAAAATACTTCTTTTTTTTCTGGAAAGAATTTTTAGCGATAAAATAATTTCCAAACTGCTGGCGTTTATCGGATTCGTAAGCATTATCTTGACCGGCATGCTCGGGGGAGTGATGGTCTACGGTCTCTCCGCCGACCCCTTTGCGGGCGTTGTGTTGAAGATGTTGGGGATTGAATTGTAAAAGAACATTTGCTTTCTCTCTTTTAGCATTATACTATTAAATAATGATTGATTCTTTAGTAAAAAAGAAAATAGAGAAGATTGCCAAAGCGCACGGACTTAACTTGGTCGTCCTCTTTGGTTCAACAGCGCGCGGTACCGAACGAAGAGCGAGCGACATTGATATAGCGGTGTTGTCAAGCAAAATGCCAAATATATCTTTAATAACGGAAGAAATCGGCGATTGTTTTGGAAGGAACGATGTTGAAGTGGCTGATCTTTCCGGCGCTACTCCTTTTTTAATGCGCGCAGTGGCGGAAGACGGCGTTGTCCTTTATGAATCAAGAAAAGATTTCTTTACGGAATGGAAAATTTACGCTCGTAATGTTTGGTTTGATACCGCATGGCTTCGCGCTCGACAAAAACAATCTTTAAAATCGTGGGCGGCAAATTACGAAACAAAAAATGCCTGATATTTTTTCAAAAAAAATTTCCCTGCTCAGTCGTTGTATTTTATAGTATACATATATTATTTGCTGGCAAACACGATCAAAATTTGGTATAATATACTTATGAAATTCAGACAAGCGCTTTTTTGGGATACGAATATCAAAAATATTGACCCCGTACTGCACAAAAGGTACATTATTGAGCGTGTTTTAAAGTTGGGCGATCTTGATGACTATCGCGCAATGCGCAATATGTACTCTACGGAAGATGTAAAAAATGTTATTCTTGAGGAGCGGTCGGATCTTGATCCAAGGTCGATTAATTTTTGGTGCCGTAATTTTGGTATTAAAGAATCAATATGCGAGAAGAAACTCTCAGCGAAAACACAAGAGTTGTTTTGGAAAAGATAACTCCTATTGTAAAACCATTTTACTTGGCTGGGGGGACCGCGCTTGCTCTTTTGCTGGGGCATCGTGTTTCGGTTGATCTTGATTTTTTTAGTCAAAATGCTTTTTCCGTTTCTTCGTTGGCTGAACAGTTAAATAAAATCGGCAACCTAAAAATCGAAGATCAAAGTGAAACTACTTTTAACGGGTCGCTCGACGGAGTCAAAATAAGTTTCTTCAATTACCCATATCCACTTATTTTCCCTTCGAAAGAATATAATGGCGTATCATTGGCAGACGAGCGAGATATAGGAGCAATGAAGATTCAAGCAATATCCGGACGGGGAAGCAAAAAGGATTTTGTGGATCTTTTTGTGTTGCTTAAAAAATATTCTCTGAATGAATTATTAAATTTTTTCCATAAAAAATATGAAAAGTTCAATTATAATCAACTACATATTTTAAAAAGCCTCAGTTATTTTTATGACGCGGATAAGAATCCAGAGCCAGTTTATATTCATCCAATTTCGTGGACAGAAGCCAAAAAGTTTATAAAAGATATTATTGATAAGTATTTAAAATCCGAAAGTTAATCTTTTTAAAGATCATGGAAAAACTTAAATTCGCATTATTCGCAATCGTCACCTTGGGCTTGCTCGGGATTTTTGGCTATTGGGCTGTCACGACTATCCAGTCGGGGACGGAGCATGCCAAAGAACAAAAAATTGAGACGCTGGAAAAAGAAAACGCGGAGCTAAAAAAGGATTTGGAAAAGCTTACTAGCGAGTTCGGCACCGCGCAGGCTAAAATAAAAGAACTTACGCCGGAAGTAAAAAAAGAGCCGGAGGTGGTTGTTTATAAGCATCAGAGCCTGATAGATGAACTGCAAAAGCTCATAGACGGCAAGACTTTGCTTAAGCAGAAGTCCAGCGGTCCGAAAGTGGGCACGGTGCAGAAATTTTTAAATATTTATAACGATACGACAAAGAAGGTAGACAATAGTTACGGTATCGGCACAGCCAAGGTGGTCTCTGATTTTCAAAAAGATGTCGGGTTGAATCCAAACGGAGAATCCGGTTCCAGCACGTTTGTCAAAATGATTGAATGGCTGAAAAAGCAGTAGGGGAATTTTAGAAGATATGCTAGAATAAAGATATGGCAAAAAGAGGCACGACACTTAGTCCGAAAAATAAATCAAGGCATTCGCACAAGACCAAGAAAAGATTGGCGGTAAAGCACGCTATGCTGGCGAAAAAAGTGGCTAGAAGAAAGTAAGTGTTCAACCCTCGGTGTTGAACAATCTCAAAGAAGTTCATTTTAGGAAAATAACGAGTTTAATTGCAAAAAATTATTATTTTTAATATAATGGGTATTATGAATACTTTAACGGCAAGAAAAATGAATAATCAGATTAAGGCTCTGGTTTCCAGCGCCATTTTTGATGTTTTTAATGATCCTGATTTCGGTCTTAAACTTAGCGCTAAAGCTAAAAAAAGATTATCCCTTTCTTCTAAAAATAATAAAACCATTTCATTCAGCCAGATTAAGAAAAAATATCTATAACAATGCCTAATTGGTCTGTAGAATTTACAGAGGAAGCCGACAAAGATCTTTCTGTTTTGGACGGTTCCGTGAGAAAAAGAGTTATTGAGAAAATTGATTGGCTTGAAAATAATTTTAGTGAAGTATCGCCAATTATTCTTACGGCTGATTTTCGCGACTATTTTAAATTAAGAGTGGGTGATTGGCGAGTTTTTTATCAAGTGGATTGGTATAGAAATGTAATTACTATAAAATATATAGAACATCGCAGTAAGGCTTATAAAAAGAAAAGATAAGAATATAATCATCTTAAAGAAAATGAAATCAAACATTTTTATTTTTCACGGGACAGAAGGTTATCCGGAAGAAAACTGGTTTCCTTGGATAAAAGAGAAGCTTGAAGAAAAAAGCTGCAAAGTTTTTGTGCCGCAATTTCCTACGCCACCAATAGTGTCTGCAAAAATATCAGAATGGTTTGAAGTTTTAAATAATTACGAACAATATATTAATGAAGATACGATTTTAATCGGTCATAGCTTGGGCGGAGTTTTTGCTTTGCGAGTTTTAGAAAAATTAAAATATCCAGTCAAAGCAGTTTTTCTAGTTGGTGTGCCGGTCGGGATTAAACCACTTCTTAACTACGACCGAGACATTAGTTTTAGTGGCTTTGATTTTGACTGGGCAATTATTAAACATAAAGCAAGAAATTTCGCAGTCTATCACTCTGACAATGACCCTTATGTATCTTTAGGAAACGGGGAGGAGTTAGCCAAAAAATTAGGAGTTGAACTTACATTTATTCCCAATGCGGGACATTTTAACGAGAGGAGCTATACTAAATTCCCTGACTTATTGAAAAAAATTAAAGAAATTTTATGACAAAAAAATCGTAGCTATATACTTTGATATTTATTTTCAACCTTGGGCTAATCCCTTTTGCGGAAAAATTTGCTATAATATGCCAGATGAGTAAAAAAGTAGCAAAAAAGATAGTCATGGTCAGCGGGGGATTTGACCCTGTGCATATCGGGCATGTGCGAATGTTTGAAGAAGCAAAAAAATTGGGGGATGAGCTTGTGGTGCTTTTAAATAATGACAATTGGCTCCGATTAAAAAAAGGCTATGCTTTTATGCCCGAGCATGAAAGAAAAGAAATTATTGAGGCGTTCAAGGCGGTTGATAGAGTTATTTTGACGAGTCATGAGCCTGATACCAAAGACATAAGCATCAGTAATGACTTGCGAACCATTCGCCCGCATGTTTTCGCTAAAGGGGGAGATAGGCATCCCTCCGGTGTTCCGATTCCGAGTCCGGAAGTTTTAGTTTGCAATGAAATAGGCTGTGAGATAATTTACGATATTGGTCATGGCGGCAAAGTACAGAGTTCTTCCGAGTTAGTGGAAAAAGTAAAAAATAATAAGAAAAAATAAAATGTTGCCTTTAAGTCAATTTTCCAAAAAAGAACTGGAGCCAATCAGAATGATAGTTTTTGATGTTGACGGAGTGCTGGTGCCGCGAGGGACGAAAATAAAACAAGTGGGCAATACCACCACTTTGGAGACTAAAGTAATTCACGAAAAACAAATAGAACAAATAAAGAAAATTTACGAAGCGGGATTTTTGATAAATATTAGTTCCGGCAGGGGTCTCTATATGCTACAGGAAATGTTTCGGGGAATTTTGCCTTTCGTCAGCCTGACTTATGAGAATGGCAGCGCGACATGGTATAAAGGGAAAATCTATCAACATGTAAATAGTTTTGAATATCTGAAAGATGTATTTCCAAAACTAAAAAAAGAATTAGAAAATAATAAAAATGTAAAAGGTTTTGAACCAAAAGAATTTATCATCACGATTCACTGCGCAGAGCAAATAAAAGAAATTGAAGAAATTGTGGCAAAAGAAAAAGGACTGACCACAATCTGGAATGGCGAAGCCTACGATGTTCAGATTAAAGGAGATCAGACGAAAGCTGTCGGACTCCGGCACGTGATGGAGATTTTTAAATTAAAGAAAGACAATGTTATGGCTATCGGAGATAATTACAATGATGCCGAACTTTTGGCAGAGAGTGGAATGCCGATATCAGCAGATAAAAACAGGGTTTCCGGCAAATTCTATGTTCCTCTTGAGGGTGAATTTCTTCCTGCGGACAAGTTAATGCAAAAAATCTTGGAACTTAGCCCCGGTTAAATTTGGTTAAATGGTTTACAAGTTGTATAATTAGGTGAGTATGAAAATACTTGTTGTGAAAAAGCCATGGGGGAAGTTTGAACAATTTACTCACAACGAGCTTGCGACTGTGAAAATTATTTCTGTTGATTCCAATAGTTCACTTTCTCTGCAGTATCACAATCATCGGTCTGAATTTTGGAGAGTTCTTTCCGGGCATCCGATTTTGACCATTGGTGAGAAAAAAATAAACGTAAAACCCGGAGATGAATTTACAATCAAAGAGTTGGAAAAACATCGCATAGAAACCAAAGAAGATTCCACGCAGATTCTGGAAATATCTTGCGGGGATTTTGATGAAAATGATATTATAAGAATAGAGGACAAATATGGTCGCGCTTAAAAAGAAAAAAATAATAAGAAGGGTGGGAGCAAAAAAAGTTGATTCTCTTTCTGGTTCTATCCGTCTGCGCGGTAGAAAAATAATAAAAAAGACCAAAAAAAAGACCAAAGTTTTTGACTTAAAAAAGCCGGCTAAAAAACCGGCGAGAAAAATCATCCATTTTGATTTAAAAAGATCAAAGCAAAATCCGATTATTGAACCGACCCTTCATTCTTATTGGGAATCAAAAGCAACTTTCAATCCGACCGCTCTCTATCATGACGGCAAGGTGCATATTATTTATAGAGCCATCGGGGACAGCGATATTTCGGTATTGGGTTACGCAAAAAGCGATGATGGTTACAGTATTGATAAAGACTCAAAGGATATAGCCTATTATAGTAAACAAAGACCATTAGTTCGAAGAAAAAAATTGTCCAGACTTTCATACATTTCCGGCGGCGGATGGGGTGGCGGATGCGAGGACCCCAGGCTGACGCTTTTGGACGACCAAGTTTATCTGATATATACCGCTTTTGACGGATGGGGTTCCGTGCGAATGGCGATGACTTCCATAAGTTTGGAGGATTTTATATCCAGAAATTGGAATTGGAAAGAGCCGGTTCTCATTTCTCCACCAGGACAAATACACAAAAATTGGGTTCTTTTTCCAGAAAGAATTAAAGGGAAATACGCGATTTTGCACGCCATTTCTCCGACAATCATGATAGATTATTTTGATAGCCTAGACGAACTTGACGGAGAGAATTTTATTCACAGCATTCATCAGGGCAGTGTCTTGTGGGGGTCTCGGGATAAATTGGTGCGCGGGGTGGGACCGGCTCCGATAAAAACAAAATACGGCTGGCTGGTTTTGTATCACAAAATGGAGTCGCATGATTCTCACCGATACAAGCTTTGGGCGATGATTCTGGACGCAAAAGATCCTACTAAAATTTTATATAATTCTCAGCATCCTATTCTTGAACCGGACTTGTGGTATGAAAATGAGGGATACAAAGGAGGAGTGGTGTATTCCTGCGGGGCAGTCGTAAAAGACGGAGAATTATTTGTGTATTATGGCGGCGCCGACAAGGTTTCCTGCGTGGCAACAGCGAATCTAGATGCTTTCTTGGAAGAACTCAAACATTCCAAAGTTTCTATATTAAAAAGTACAAAAATCAAAGCATAATTTATGTTCGTTGTAAAAAGATCTCATCACAATCCAATTCTTTTTCCCGATAAAAATCATTATTGGGAAGCTTCGGCTGTTTTTAATATGAGCGTTATTAAAAACGGAAAAATGTTTTATGGAGTTTATCGCGCTATTTCCGCGACGGACAGAATGCGCAAACCCGAGCAGATTTCAATCATAGGCGTCGGCAAAAGCAAAGACGGCAGGCATTTCGGCGAACGAGAGCAGTTTATCACGCCGCAGGAAGAATGGGAAAAATACGGCTGTGAAGACCCGCGGGTTACTTTTTTTGAGGGGAATTATTATATATTTTATACAGCGCTTTCCAAATATCCGTTTGAGGCGAGCGGAATCAAGGTGGCGATGGCTGTTTCAAAAGATTTAAAAAAAATCAAAGAACGGCATTTGGTAACGCCATTTAATGCGAAAGCCATGACCCTTTTTCCGGAGCGCGTAAATGGAAAAATCACCGTGATTCTTTCAGTCAATACAGATATGCCTCCCGCGAAGATCGGGATAGCGCAGGTAGATAAAATAGAAGAATTATGGAATTCAAAATTTTGGGAGGGTTGGTATAAGGAGATAGACAAGCACGTTATTGATTTTAAAAGGTCTCCCTATGACCACATTGAGGTTGGCGCTACGCCTGTCAAAACTTCTCACGGCTGGATTTTTGTGTATTCGCATATTCAAAATTATTTTGAAAGAAGCAATCTTGACCGCATATTTGGGGTTGAAGCGGTAATTCTGGATTTAAATAATCCGCTTAAAATTCTTGGGCGCACCAGTGGTCCAATGTTCGCTCCCCGCGAATCATACGAACTTTTAGGTCATGTTCCGGATGTAATTTTTCCAACAGGATCAATAATAAAAGAAAATACGCTTTTTATATACTATGGGGCGGCTGATATGACAACCTGCCTTGCTCATGTAAACCTAAACGATCTAATAGGGACGATGACAAGTCCAAGATGGCATTTTAAGCGTTCTTCAAAAAATCCAATCATTACTCCCATTAAAGAACATTTTTGGGAAGGGAAAGCCACCTTCAATCCCGCTGCGCTGAGGATAAAAAATACAACTCATATATTGTATCGCGCGTTTTCCAATGACAACACTTCTTTTATCGGTTATGCGTCAACCAAAGACGGCATCAACATTGATGAGCGGTTGGCGGAGCCTATATATAGCCCCAGAGAGGATTTTGAATCAAAAAAAATCGCCGGAGGAAATTCCGGCTGTGAAGACCCGCGTCTGACTTTAATCGGGAAAACAATTTATATGTGCTACACCGCTTTTGACGGCATTGGTCCGCCCAGAGTCGCCATTACCTCTATTGCCGAGAAAGATTTTCTGCAAAAAAAATGGAAATGGGCAAAGCCTGTTTTAATTACTCCGCCCGGTTTTGACGACAAAGACACCTGTATTTTTCCGGAAAAGGTTAAAGGGCAATATTTTTTTCTGCATCGGGTGGGCAACGAAATATGCGGGGACTATTTGAAGTCTCTTGATTTTACCAAAGAGTCCGTAAAAAAATGCATCAGAATTATCGGACCGCGAATAAACAGCTGGGATAGCTCAAAAGTTGGTATCTCCGCTCCGCCCATAAAAACCAAATCAGGCTGGCTTCTTTTATATCATGGTGTTTCTAAAAGCCACATACCTTATCGTGTCGGGGTAGTCTTGCTAGACCTCAAAGACCCGGCAATAGTGCTTGCCCGCACCACCGACCCCATATTTGCGCCGGAAGAAAAATATGAAAAAGAAGGAATAGTAAACAATGTTGTTTTCCCGTGCGGGATGGCTGTGCAAGACAAACTGCTGTACATTTATTACGGTGGCGCGGACACAGTGGTCGGCGTGGCGACTATTGAGCTGGATGTTATTCTGAAGGTTCTGACGAGGGATGTGGGGAAATAGAAGTGTGCTATAATAGGAAACATGGATGAAATTTCCAAAAATGTTATGGGCAGTGGTCCTAAAATAGATTCTTTAGAAAAAAAATCTATGCGTGATGCTGTTCGTAGTAAGTTTAATGTGATTTCATCTAGAGTAACAAAAAGGGCTAGAGAAGATAAAGAAACATTTAATAGGTTTCAAGAAGAGATTTTTGATTTTTTTTCTTCTTTAGAGAAAGAATATCCCAATGTCCGAAAATACCTTATAACGCACATACTTTTTGGAAGTGGTCCAACCATAGATGGTAATTCAGTATATGATGATTTTACAGGGAAACACTCTGTAAAAAAATTTGTGGATGATTTAGAAAAAAAATATCCATAATTATATGCAAATAAATTTAGTGGGTAAAAATATAGAGTTGACGGAGGCTATTAAAAGCTATGTTTCAAAGAGGGTTACCAATTTAGAAAAATTGCTTACTCGGATTGAGGAAAGAGGCGGGAAAGTGATGGCGAATTTTGAGGTGGGGAAGTCTACTAATCATCATAAAGGAGGAGAGGTTTTTCACACTGATTGTTTGATAAAAATAGACGGCAAAGAATTTTACGGCAGCGCCGATAAGGAAGATTTATACGAGGCGATAGATGCCGTGAAAAACAGTCTTTACAACGAGATAAACAAAAACAAAGACCGCAAGCAGACTCTATTCCGCCACGGAGCCTTGAGTGTCAAAAGAATGCTTAAAGGTCTTTCCAAACGGAACCCTTTTACTTCGAAGTAAATTTTAAAAACTCTTCGTATTTTATTTCTTTTTTGCCTTCGGGGAGGATTTTCTTGATTACAAATTTTCCCTCGGTGAGTTCAGCGTCAGTAATTATTATTCTTTTGCTATTTTTAAAGAAAAAAACACGAGGCCAGTGGGTGTAGGCTCGGAATTTATTATATAAAACATTTGGAGGTTCTTCCTCCAAGTTGACTAGCCCGTCCTCTTTTTTGATTTTTTTACAAAATGTCGCTTGTGATTCATCTTGTTTTACCCCTACCGCCTTTGACACCTCCCCCTTAGCAAGGGGGAGGAAGGAGGGGGTCTGTAAAGTTTTTACCAAAAGTTCCCCGCCAATTTTTATCAATCGCTTGCGAAGTTCGAACACTTTTTCGTCGGGAAATACGGAGACTTTTTCCTGCGTGATAATTGCTCCGGAATCTAATTTAAACGCCATTTTTTGAATCGTTACTCCTGTTTCCGTATCTCCGTTTAAGATGGCGGATTCTACGGGGGAGGCCCCGCGATATTTTGGCAAGAGGGAATAGTGGATATTGATTGAGCCGAATTTCGGCATATTTAATATCTTTTCCGGAATTATTTTTCCGTACGCGACGACAACAAATAGGTTATAGCTTCTAGCTTCTAACTCCCTAGTAAATTCTTCATTAAGTTTCTCAGGTTGCAAGTATGGGATGTTGTTTTCTATTGCCCAAATTTTCACAGGCGGGGGAGTAACAATCATTTTGCGTCCTTGTGGTTTATCCGGCGAAGTGATAATGAGTGAAGGCAAGTAGCTATTCTGTTTAAGAATTTCTAAAGTTTCACTGGCAACATCAGGAGTGCCGAAAAATATGAAATTAATATTATTTGTATTCACTTTATAAACTTTATAACTTTTTACTTTATAACTATTTCGGCGTTTCCGCTTTTATATCTTTCGCGTGGTCTGTAAAAAGTATGCCGTCTAGGTGGTCCGTCTCATGCTGAAAAATCTGCGCCAAAAGTCCGGACGCGCCACGGGTAAACTTTCTACCATTTTCGTCATAAGCGGTGATAGTAGCCTTTTTAGAGCGGAAAGTTCTTCCGTAAAGCGGACGGACGGAAAGACAGCCCTCCGGCACCCAATCCTTTTTCCGGGAAAGTTTGGAAATTTTGGGATTGATGAATATAAGATCCTTTGGTATTTCCTCCCTCTCCTTTACAAGGAGAGGATTGGTCTGCCCGCCTTCGCTTCGCTCAGGCGAAAGCGGGCGGGGGTGAGGTGTATTAACAGATTCCTCTCTTTTCTCAGAGAAGCCTGCCTCTAAAACTTTTCCCGACACGATAAAAATCCGCAAAGAATATCCAATCTGTGGCGCGGCGATAGCTACACCGTCGCTTTGGCTTTTTAGAGACTCAGACATTTCTTTCAGAATTTTTTTTATTTTTGCTGTTTGTACAGAGTGGACAGGAACCTCAACGGCTGTCTTACGCAGAACTTTTTCATCTTTTTGTAAAATTTTTTTAGACATTGTATTTTACTCTTTTCTAGAACCTAGTCCCTAGCACCTAATCTATTTCAGTTCCTTTAAGTATTCCAAAAGTTTGCTTAATTTTACGGTATCTTGAGAACGATTGCTCATATCCCGCACTATGACGGAATTATCAAGTGCTTCTTTCACCCCAAAGATAAGCGTGTAGGGAATTGCAAGCTTTTCTGCTATTGCCAATTGCGAACCCAAACTATCTTTTGAAAGCGACTGGGCGATAGGAATATGAGCCTTGCGCAGTATTTCAATCACATTCAAACTTTTTAATTTTGCTTCAGCGCCAAGCTGGATGAAGTATATTTTCGGTTTCTTTAGTATGCGGGGCGCGAGCTTTTTATACCAAGGTGAGGAAACTATTCTATCCACTCCGATAGAAAATCCCGCCGCCGGCACATCTTTTTTTGATCCTATTTGGCGGGCTAAATAATCATAACGTCCTCCTCCGGCAAGCGTTAGCGGCGCGTCGCCTTCCGCGTTTTTTTGTTCGATAATTTCAAAAACCGTACGAGTGTAGTAAGAAAGTCCTCGTACTAAATTTTTATTTATATTGTACTGTATATGCATTTCTTCCAAATACTCCAGCACTTCTTTGAAATGTTTTTTACATAAAGGACACAAAAATGAAACCGAATCTGGAGCTTGCTCGTTCACTTCTTTTGTTTTTTCTTCTTTGGAATCCAGTATGCGGAGCGGATTTGTCTTTAGGCGCTCGCGGTCCACGGAGGGAAGCTGATTTATGTGTTTTCGATAATAACTCGCAAGTTCTTTGATATATGCGCCCCGGCATTCTTTATCGCCGATGGAATTTATATCAATGGATAAATTGCTTGCTCCGGCTTCTTCCAGTATACTTATACAAGTTTTTATCACTACCGCATCCATAATGCTTTTTTCGCTTCCTATTGAATCGCAGTCAAATTGCCAAAATTGTCTATAGCGTCCGCGCTGAGGCTTATCGTGTCTGAAAGATGGTCCGTACTGATACAGCATTACCGGTTGGGGCATAGTTTGCATGCCGTGCTCAATATAAGCGCGCATCATTGGCGCGGTGTGTTCGGGCCGTAGCGCCAAATGATCTCCGCCCTTGGTTTTTAACGTATACATTTCTTTATCTACGATATCTGTGCCGACACCCACTCCGGCAGTAAAAATTTCTTCATTTTCCAACATCGGAGTTTCAAGTGGTTTAAAGCCGTAATAAACCGCCACCTCCTGAGCTTTTTCAAAAAAGCCCTGAAAAGCATAGTATTCTTCATTAAGCAGGTCTCTCATCCCTTTTGGCGATGCCACACTTGATATTTTGTTTTTAGTATTTTTACTCATTTGTTTGTTTATCTTGTTATTTATATTGACCTGGTAATACATCAACTAGATTATTTATCGGCCATAAACGCAGACGCAAAAGCGCTCTGCCTGTCAGCAGATTTCTTTTTACCGCTCCCCAATATCTTGAATCAGAACTGCCGCTTCTGTTGTCGCCCATTACGAAATACTCGTCATTCTTCAAAATCAAACGCGCGTCAATCCCGCCGATATTTTTTACAAAAGTCTGGTTTAATTGGAATCCATTAGGATGTTCTTGGTCGATAATTGTAACTTTATTTTCTCGGCTTTTAACATCAATCGTCTCTCCAGGGAGACCGATGATTCTCTTAATATAAAATTTTGTCGTGTCATTTGGATACCGAAAGACGACAACATCATCTCTCTGCGGATCGCCCATTCTATAAGATATTTTATCTATTATTAAATAATTTCCGTTCTGAAAAGTAGGAACCATAGAATTTCCTGATACCACATATGAGCTAAATATAAACCAGCGGATAGGTAAAACAATAATCAGCGCCAATGCCACAAAACGCACAAGTTCCCAAAACGATTGCCACTTTGTTTTTTTTGGTTCCACCAAAACAGTATAACACAAAAAAAACTTGACATTGCGCAGTAATTATATGTTACTATATAATCATGAAATTAGTTGTTGGCTTAGGCAATCCGGGCAAAGAGTACGAAAATACCAGGCATAATACCGGGCGTATTTTAGTTGGGCTGATAGAAAAAAAACTAGAAGATAGCAAGATAAAATTTATTACACCGGATAATTTTATGAATAACTCCGGTAAAGCAGTAGTGCCTTTGGTAAAAACCAAAAAAGATTTGAAGAATCTCGTCGTCATTTATGACGATATTGATTTACCACTCGGCAAGATAAAAATTTCTTTCAATCGCTCTTCCGGCGGACACAACGGTTTAGGCTCGGTAATTAAAGCTCTTAAATCAGAAGAATTTTTGCGCATTCGCATCGGCATTTCTCCCGCCACCCCGAAGGGCGTGGTAAAGAAACCAAAAGGGGAGAAAGCAGTATTAAATTTCCTGCTCGGCGAATATAACAAATTAGAACTGGAAACAATCAAAAAACTGAGCAAGACTGTCGCCGAAGCTGTCGAAACAATCTTTGCCGAAGGCAAAGACAAGGCTATGAGTTTGTATAACTAAAATATTATGAAACAAGGACCACCACAAAATTCTCCGACTCCTGAATCGGGACCAAAAATTCTGAGTTTTGAAGAATTTAGCGACCGTACATTAGATGCTCCCAGTACCATACCTAGGTATAATAATTTTTTTATGTTTTTTTCGTCGGGAGTGGGTAAAATTTATCGACAGCAGAAATGTTACAAAAAATTTTTATCAGAACATCCAGATAAGGCTATGTCGTTATGCGATAAACTACAAAGCTGCAATTACACTTCAGAGTCTTTAAAGCCTCTTGATAGAGAACTTTATGAAGCCTACAAAATAATGCGCAGTTATGGTATCTCAGACAAAGACCTTTTTTCTTGATTTATTGTGTATTCTTTTCGTTTAAATCTATTCAGCAATAACAAACGGTCGTACACTATTGCTGTTTCAGGATAAACCAAATTTCTTCATTAAATGCAGTTCGTTGTCTACACTGTCAGCCAAAATAAATCGTACATGTTTTTTTGCATTATAAAATTCCAAAATAAATTCTATCTCTCTGTCGCAAGAATAAGGATATACAAATACCGATTTCTGAAGTTCAACAAGACCTATTTCTCTAAAATGTATTCGGAGAGAATCTCTTAACCTTCTCAATTTCTCCGGAATATCAAACATAACTATACGCCATTTTTTGTCCCAGTTTTTTGGTTTTTTGATTTCTATTTTATCTATATTAAATCGTAGGGCTTTTCGTTTTCCATTTTCGCTTAAGATCAAAGTTGTCGTACCATCTTTATTATCTTTTTCTTGAACTAAGTTAGAGGTATAAAGAGAATTAATTGCTCTTTGTAGGGCTTGGCGATTTATTTTTTCCCATTCTTTTGGAATTTGTTTCAGAATCCACCAATGTTTCTTAGGTGATTGAGTCAGACCGAGCGCTAAACCAGCGAGCAAAAGCAAAAGGATTTTCTTTTTTAAATTTCCCATTCTCGGGTCATTATGTCCCATATCTCTATTATAGCATTAATAAACGGTCGTACACTATTGCTGTCTATACTTAAGACTGAATTTATTTTTCTAAACCTCTTTCACTGCTTCGATAATGATGCTTTTTTCGCCGTTTCTGAGAGAGACTTTGCCGGAAAGGGCTATGCATTTTTCGGCGACTAAAATATCAATTGACTCTTTGAAGATGGAAGGGAAGCAGACGGCCTCGATGGAGCCGGTTAAGTCAGCAATTTTAAGGAATGCCATTCTTTCATTGTTTTTTGTCACCACTTGTCTGGCGCTTTCTATTATTCCGGCGATAGTTATCTGAATTCCGTTGCCGACCTCTTCTTTTATTTTTTTAATGTTCATATTCCGGCTTTCCAGTTTCTCACGGAGGCGATCCAGCGGATGCCCGGAAATATAAAGTCCCAATAATTCCTTTTCCCAAAGCAGTTTTTCCGCTTGTGTGGCTTCTTTACCTCCCTGCAATTTAAATTCCGGAGCTTTTACTTCCGTTTTTCCGCCAAACAGCGAAATTTGATTTTTATTCTGTTTGTTTCCCTCGTGATTGTATTCAAGCATGGCTTCCAGATTTGAAAGCAATATGCCGCGGTCGCTCCATTCGTCCATACAGCCGGATTTGAACAACGCTTCCATAGACTTTTTATTTAAATTTTTATGCTTGATTCTGTCTAGAAAGTCGCTGATTGATTTGAATTTATCTCGCTCTTTGCGTTCTTTGATTATGGCGTCTGCAATGTCTGTTCCCAGATTTTTTATTGTGTAAAATCCGAATCTTATCTTTCCTCGGCTCGCCGTAACCTCTGGTGTAGGCGGCTCATTTCCATTTTGATAGTCTACTACCGTAAATCCGCCGTAGCTTTCGTTGATATGCGGAGGCAAAACAGGGATATTCATATTTTTGCACTCCTCAATTATTTCGGCGATTTTTTCTATATCGCCGGATTCCGCGGTTAGTATTGAAGCCATGTATTCTACAGGATAATTCGCTTTCATATATGCCGTCTGATAGGCGACTTTGCCGTAGGAAGCCGCATGCGCTTTGTTGAATCCGTAAGCTTGGAAAGGCTCGAAAAGTTTCCAGAGTTTCTCGGCGAATTCCGGAGTTTGTCCGTTCTCAATAATCCCTTTAGTGAATTTTTCCCTCTGCGCCGCCATTTCCGCGGGTATTTTCTTGCCGACAGCCTTACGAAAAGCGTCAGCTTCTTCCCAGTTGTAGCCAGCGAGTTCTATTGCCGAGAAAAGAAGGTCGTCTTGATAAACTATTAGCCCATAGGATTCTCCCAAATATTTTTTCATTCGGGGATCTAAATATTTTACGAGTTTTGGATTGTGTTTGCGCTTGATGTATTCCGGAATTGTTTCCATCGGTCCCGGGCGATAGAGAGCGACCATCGCATTAATGTCGTGGATAGAAGTAGGCTTCAATTCTTTTAGATACCTGGTCATGCCAGAGCCGTTCAGCTGGAAGAGTCCCTCTGTTTGGCCGGAAGCCAGCAGTTCAAAAGTTTTTTTGTCATCAACGGGAACATTATCTATATCTATATTTATATTGTAAAATTTTTTAACTAAATTTACGCTATCGGACAAGATGGATAAGTTTCTGATGCCGAGGAAATCAAACTTTAAAAGTCCTGCCATCTCCACGCTGTACATGTCATATTGAGTGATTATTTTATTTTCTCCTTTTGGGTCGTATTGAAGCGGAACATATTCCACAAGCGGAAGCGGAGAAATGACGACTCCGGCGGCATGGACGGAAATATGCCGGACGCACCCTTCCAATTTTTTTGCCAAGTCTATTATTTGCTTGGTGTCTTTTTCCGTTTTATAGGCTTGCGTGAGTTCCGGCACTATTTCCATAGCATGGTCAATAGTCATTGGCATGCCTTGGGAGCCCATTGGAATCATTTTGGAAAGCCGGTCGCCAATAGTATACGGAAAGCCGAGCGCGCGGGCGACATCTTTGACCGCTCCGCGCGCCATCATCGTGCCAAAAGTTCCGATTTGCGCGACCTTGTTTTCTCCATATTTCTTTTTGACATATTCAATCATTTCATCCCGCCGGTTATCCGCAAAATCCATATCTATATCCGGAGCCGATGGGCGGAAAGGATTTAGAAATCTTTCAAAGGGCAGTTTATATTCTATCGGGTTGATATTTGTAATGCCTAAAAGATAAGTTGCCATTGATCCTGCGACCGAGCCTCTGATTGCGGTTAAGATACTGTTTTCTTTCGCAAATCGCAAAAGGTCGCCAACCACGAGAAAGTATGGAGCGTAGCCTTTATCTTTAATTATTTTTAGTTCATATTCCACGCGCTCTTTTATTTCCGGAGTTTTTTTTAAATTTAATCTTTCAAAACCCGCATAAGTTAGTTCACGCAGTTTTTCATCATAATTTTTCCCCTCAGGTATTTTAAAATCAGGGAAAACCCATTTACTAAGCTCCAATTCCAGATTGCACATATCTGCCACTTTCATGGTATTAGTAACGGCTTCCGGAATATCTTTAAACGCTTCAAAAGCTTTTTCAGTATCAATAAAAGAAAAATCATCATTGGAAAATTCAAATTTCGCGCCGTCCTTCACATCACCTTGTGTATTTATTTGGAGCAAAGTATGATGCGCGTCATGGTCATCACTGCAGGGATAGTGCGAGTCCTGCGTTCCGACAATCATAATATTATGTTTTTTTGCGAGTTCTATTAATGCCTCTCGCACATTTTTATCGTTTTCTATCGAAGGGTGGCATTGAATTTCTATGAAATAATTTTCTTTGCCGAAAATATTCTGATACTCGCGCACGAGCTCATCTGCTTTTTTCATATCGCCTCTCATTACCGTCTGGGACAATTCTCCGCCCAGACAGCCGGATAAAGCGATGATGCCTCCGGCATATTTTCTCAGTATTTCTTTATCCATTCGCGGCTTGTAATAATATCCTTCAAGGTTCGCAATAGTCACTAATTTTATTAAATTTTTATACCCTTCTAAATTTTTTGCGAGCAGGGTGAGGTGATAATATCTTTTTGTTCCTCCGGCTTCTGTGGTTCTGTCTTTTCGCGAACCAGCAGTCATATAGGCTTCCACCCCGATAATGGGTTTGATGCCTTCTTTTTTAGCCAGCTTGTAAAATTCTATCGCGCTGTACATGTTGCCATGATCGGTGATAGCCATAGCGGGCATGTTGAATTTCTTTGCCAATTTCACCAAATCTTCAAGCTTCGAAAGCCCGTCCAATAGGGAATAGTGCGAATGGGTGTGGAGGTGTATAAACCCGCCTGCATCAGCTATGCTGAAAGCATTGCGGGCAGGTTGTGTATCTTTTGCCGTCATGCGGTCATAATAACATATTATTCAACCCCCTAGCCCCCCTTATCAGGGGGAACCCTCACCCCCTGCCCCCTCTCCATAAAAATTTTATGGAGAGGGGTGGATGCGAAGCAGACGGGGTGAGGGTTTTGTTTCTTTATTCTTTTTGGTACAATAGAAAAATGAATAAAAGATATTGGTTGAGAGGAGGAATAGCAGGTCTTATTTTTGTTATACTCTCTTCTTTTTTTATGCTGGCAAATCGAGACTTCGCCGAATCCTTGGTTCTTTCTCCGCCAATCATATGGTTGAATTCCATGATTTCTTATTCTCTATATTTCATATTCGGCTTAAAGATGCCATCATTTCTTACCAGCTATATATTGTGGATAGATTACTTCACTATCGGCGTAATTCTTGGCTGGCTCTACGGAAAAATTAAAAATAGAAATAAAGTGGTATGAAAACCCCCGCAAGAATTTTTTGAATAGTGATTCAAGAGGGAATTTAATAATTTAGTTTATTTTATTCATTTAGTTTATAATATAGATATGAGTGAAAATTCAAACGGGGCAAGAATCAAAGTCGGCATTAATGGTTTTGGGCGAATCGGCAGAGCTTTTTTGAAAGTGGCTTGGGAGCGACCAGAAATTGAAATAGTAGCGGTCAATGATTTAGGTAGTGTGGAAAACATGGCGTACTTGCTCAAGTACGATACTGTTTACCGAGAATGGAAGCATGACATTAAGACGGCAGGACAAGAAATAATTATTGACGGCAAAAAAGTTAAAGTTCTTGCAGAAAAAGAGCCAAGTAAACTTCCTTGGAAAGATTTAGGCGTGGATGTAGTCGTGGAATCCACCGGGCTTTTTACTTCTTACGATAAAGCCAAAGCGCATTTGGATGCCGGCGCAAAGAAAGTTGTTATTTCCGCGCCTTCTAAAGGCGCAGACGGGACAGTCAAAGGCGAGACTATTTTAATGGGGGTAAATGAATACAAGTTTGGCATATGCGATATTACATCAAATGCTTCTTGTACCACAAACGCCGCATCGCCTCTTATTGCAATTTTAGACGAAGCTCTAGGAATGGAAAAAGCAATTTTAAATACTGTTCATGGCTATACCGCGAACCAAGCGATTGTTGACGGACCAAGCAAAAAAGATTTTCGGGAGGGCAGAGCGGCGGCGCAAAATATCGTGCCGAGTTCTACCGGCGCGGCAATCGCTGTGACCAAAGCCTTCACAAAACTTGAAGGACTTTTTGACGGGATTGCTATCCGGGTGCCAGTGGTGGCTGGGTCTATTGTGGATGTAACTTTTATTTCCAAGAAACCTACAACCAAAGAAGAAGTCAACGAAATTCTCAAAAAAGCGGCGCAGGATAAAAGATGGGAGGGGATTTTTAGCGTGACAGAAGAAGAACTCGTCTCCTCTGATATTTTGGGCAGTCCCTATGGCTCCATTGCCGACTTGAAGCTCACTCGCGTTGTTGGTGGTAACTTAGTAAAAGTTATGGGCTGGTATGATAACGAAATGGGGTATACTTATACTCTTGTTGACCATGTGATTAAGACAGGAAATACTATATAATAAGAGCGTAAAATGCTATGAAAATTTTTATTGGAACAGATCATGCGGGGTATGTGCTCAAGGACAAACTGGTGTCCTCTTTGAAAGCCGCTGGGCATGAGGTTGTGGACAAAGGCGCGTTCACTTACGATGAACACGATGATTATCCAGATTTTGTGGTGCCTGTCGCCGAGGAGGTCAGCAAAACTCCGAATATCGCACGAGGTATCATAATGGGCGCAACGGGACAGGGGGAAGCTATCGCGGCGAATAAATTTCCAAATGTCCGCGCGGTGGTTTATTATGGCGAAACGAAATCAGTAGTAGAAGACGAATCCAATATTATCATTCGTTCCCGTGAGCATAACAATTCAAATATTTTGTCGTTGGGCGCGAGATTTTTAACTGAAGACCAGATGATGAGCGCGGTTGAACTTTGGCTCAAGACGCCATATTCTGGTTCAGAAAGGCATGTTCGCAGATTAGCAAAGATAGACAATATTAAGATTAATAAAGCAAAATAATTTTCCGATTTAACCGCATGCAAGATAACCAGAGCAAGTCCAAAGAGTTAGAGATCGCGATAAAGGCGGCGAAAGAGGCGGGGAAAATTCTGGAGAAATATTTTGAGACGGAAATCTTAAAAGAGATAAAAGACGTCAAAGAAGATATAAATATAGTAACTATTGCCGATAGAGAATCGGAAGATTTAATTAAGAAAATAATTTTGGAAAATTTCCCCGACCACTCTATTCTTGGAGAAGAAACTGGTCTCACCAAAAATTCCGGAAGTTATACATGGCACATAGACCCGATAGATGGTACCCGTAATTTTGCCAACAGAATTCCCTTTTTTGCTTTGTCCATCGGTTTTGCCAAAGATAATGAGATATTGGGCGGTGTGATATATAATCCTGTTTCTGATACTCTTTTTTATACTGAAAAAGGCAAAGGCGCATATTGGAACAATAAAAGAATTTATGTTTCCAAGGACGATGCCAAAAACTGCATTGTTACCGTTTCTTCAGGAAGGAAGCCTGCTGATTTAAAATTGAGACGGAATTTGATGCATGATTTGCCGGAAAATACTGTGTCTGCCGTCAGAGATTTTGGCTGTACCGCTTTGGATTTGGCCTATGTGGCATGGGGAAACACTTCCGCAGATCTGAAATTTGGCTTAAAAATACATGATTGCGCTGCAGGAATTCTTTTGATACAGGAAGCCGGAGGTATGGTAACTACCATTGACGGAACACCCTGGAAACTTTCTGATGCGGGCTATTTTATCGCTTCCAACGGAGTATTTCATAATAAGCTCGTTCTTGAGGTTAAAAAGCAAAAGAAAAAATTAGGCATAAAATAAATTTATGACAGAAATAATCGCATCGGTTTTGCCGTTTAAAACTTTTGAAGAACTAAAAAATAAAATTGGCGCCCTGCGCGGGGTTGTTTCGGCGATCCAGATTGATTTTTGCGATGGCATTTTTGTGCCGAGCCAGACTTGGCCTTTTACCTCCGGCGGTTTTGAAGATTATGAATTTCAAAAAATAATGAATGAAAAGCAAGGTCTGCCTTTCTGGGATGAATTTGATTTTGAACTTGATTTGATGGTGGCGGATGCGGTGGAGAATTTTGATATTTATATGAAACTTGGGGCGAGAAGGATGATATTTCATTTAGAAGCGATGGAAAGTCTGGAAGATTTTAGGAATTTTTTGGAAGGCATAGATTTATATGTCAGAGACAATGTCCAATTCGGCGTTGCGTTTAAGCCCGGCATGCCTTTAGAAAAAGTTTTCCCATTCATATCTCTGATTGATTTTGTGCAGTGCATGGGGAATGACAAAATTGGTATTAGCGGAGTAACACTTGATGAAAAAGTTTATGATAGAATAAAGTTATTAAGAGAAAAATATCCTGATTTGCCGATTGAAGTTGATATCGGCATTACCGAACAAACAGCGCCAAAGCTGGTATCTGCGGGGGCGACAAAATTAATTACCGGTTCGGTTCTTTTCAATTCTTATGATAAAATAGGGCTTGTAGAGAGATTTCAAAATTTATAAAATGCTTTTAACCGAAGAAAAAATTTTAGAATTATCAAAGAAGGCGACTGATATTCGCATATCTATTATTGAGGCGTTGGTGCAGGCGAAAAGTGGGCATACGGCGGGACCGCTCGGCATGACGGATATTTTCACGCTTTTTTATTTTCATATTTTAAAACATGATTCTAAGAATCCGGACTGGGCGGATAGAGACAGAGTGGTATTGTCCAACGGGCACATTTGCCCTGTGCTCTATGCGACGATGGCGCACGCGGGATATTTTCCAGTTGAGGAGCTTCTAACTTTACGCAAATTTGGGAGTCGTATGCAGGGTCATCCTCATCGGGAAACTTTACCCTATGTAGAAACTTCCTCAGGACCGCTTGGTTCCGGGATTTCGCAAGCGGCAGGCATGGCCTTGGTCGATCGCATGGATGGGGCAGATAAAGACAGATTTATCTATTGTTTTATTTCCGATGGGGAACTGGACGAAGGAAATTCATGGGAGGGGATAATGTTTGCCGGAAAATTTAAGTTACGAAATTTAATTGCCATAGTTGACCGCAACAACATTCAAATTGACGGCAATACAGAGGATGTTATGCCGCTTGAACCACTCGCGGACAAATGGCGGGCTTTTAACTGGCATGTAATAGAAGTCGGCGGGCACGATTTTACCGCTTTAAATGAAGCGGTGGAAGAAGCGCAGGCGATATTTGAAAAGCCGACGGTGATAATAGCGCATACTATACCCGGGAAGGGCGTTAAAATGTTTGAACGGAATTATAAATGGCACGGCAAGGCGCCCAACAAAGAAGAAGCGGAAATGGCGCTGAAAGAATTAAAAGCATATCGCCCATCGTAAAATTTGCGTTATTTTTATGCTTAATCCGAAATTAAAATTAAATCCAAAAATATTCAACGCAGATTGCGAGCAAGTTCCGACCAGAAAAGGCTTTGGACAGGGAATGACGCAGGCGGCGGAAAGCAATAAAAACATTGTAGGACTTTCGGCGGATTTATCCGAAAGTACCGGTATGAGCCCTTTTACCGAAAAATTTCCAGACAGATTTGTGCAGGTAGGTGTGGCAGAACAAAATTTAGTGACAGTGGCTTCCGGACTTGCCGCTATGGGCAAGATTCCTTTTTGTTCTTCTTTCGCGATATTTTCTCCGGGCAGAAATTGGGAACAGATAAGAACGACAATAGCTTACAATGACCGGAAAGTAGTGATAGTCGGCTCGCACGCAGGTCTTTCCGATGGTCCGGACGGTGGCACACACCAGGCGCTCGAAGACATTGGACTGATGCGTATGTTGCCGAACATGGAAGTGGTGAATCCCTGCGACGCGTTGGAAGCCAAACGAGCGGCGATTGCTCTCTCTAAAACCAAAAAGCCTTCTTATCTGCGTGTTGGTCGTGTGAATGTCCCGATTATTACCACCGAAGAGACTCCTTTTGAAGTCGGCAAGGCGGAGATTTATTGGCTACCGGATGTTGGATTAGCGCAAGTAGGTATAATAGTGACTGGTGTGCTGACTTCGGCCGCTATTTTTGCGGCAAAAGAACTGGAGAATCCGCAGGCTGGCGGAGAAGGCATAAAAGTAAAAGTGATGAATCTGTCTTCCATTAAGCCAATAGACAAAGATGCGATTATAGCTCTCGCCAAAGAAACAAAAAAAGTTGTGACAGTTGAAGAGCATCAAATTGCAGGGGGAATGGGTTCGGCTGTCGCTGAAGTTCTCGCGCAAAATTTTCCGGTAGCAATGGAATTTGTAGGTGTAAAAGACCAATTTGGTCAGACTGGTCAGCCAGAAGAACTGATGAAACACTACGGCATAGACAAAAATGCTATCAAAGAAGCGGTAAAGAGAATTATTCTTAGAAAACAAATTACATAGGAAACTCCTATGTATTATATTTTCTTCGCTTTGTATTCCGCTGGAGCGGTTTTGAGATATTTTTCAAGTTTGACTCGGGAGAGCAAACCTTTTTGCGCGCCGACTTCTTGGACTACGGACATAGAATTAATTCCTCCCCAAGCCAACGCTTCGGCTAAACTTTTGCCTAAAGCGATTGCGGCCACTACTGTGGAAGAAAAAGCGTCTCCCGCGCCGGTGCGCTCAAAAGGAGGCTTTGGGTCGGGATAGATGGGCATAAACAGGCTTTCATTGCCGTCATAGGCATAGGCGCCATTTGGTCCATCAGTGAGTACTACTATCTTTGGACCTAATTCATAAACTTTTTTAATCAAATCTTTTATCTCAATTTGTTCTTCCGTATTTAGAATAGTTTTCGCCTCTTCAATATTGCAGAAAAAGATTTCAGTTCTTTTATAAATTTCTTTTAATTTTTCGTAGCCTATTTTTATCTGAAAAATTCCGGGCTGAAAAGCCATTTTTACATCTGGATTATTTTTTAAATATTCTATTATTTCAAAATGATAAGGAAGAGACTTTTCGCCGAGGGAAGTCAAGTATATCCATTTCGGATTGCCTAAATTGGGAAGTTTATAAGGAAAATCGGAGTGTTTTTGCAGAATTGTTCTTTCGTCATGAAACCAAAGTATATAATGGTAATTTGTGGCTCTGTCTATATTGACGGTTATGAATTCTGTGGATACTCCGTCTTTCTTTAAAGAATCAACGCAAAGGTCGCCATTTCTGTCTTTTCCGATATTAGCCACCAAAGCGGATTTTAGCGAGAGGCGGGCGCAGGATACGGAGGCGTTTGCGGCGTTGCCGACCGCAGGCACTTCTTCTACTGATTCATAGGGAATTTTGGCTCCAAAAGCAATGCAAATTTGGCAGTTTTCCTTATTAATATCACAATGTACATCCGCGTCTTTTAAGCGGATGAAAGCGTCTATGGTGGTTTCCCCAATGGCGATGATGTCGTAGTTATTTTCCATGTTATTATTGTAGCATATTATAAAATAAACGAAATTTATGTCTAAGAAACTAATTTTATTTTTTATATGTACTATTTTATTTTTCTCGTTTCATTCGGCTTACGCAGAAGTGATTATAAATGAGGTGCAAATTGCTGGCAGTACAGCGAATGATGAATTTATAGAACTTTATAATTCTGGTGATTCGGTTGCCAATTTGACAGATTTTTATATCAAGAAAAAAACTTCTAGCGGAAGCGAGAGTAGTTTTGTTGTTCCAAGCAGATTTGAAGGTGTGACTATTTCTAGCGGGGGTTATTTATTATTAGCGAGAGAGAATGAGTATATGGGAACTGTTTCTCCTGATATTTTTTGGCCTTCTTCTTATAGTTTAGCTAACAATAATTCATTAACTTTATTTAGAGGTAATGATACGGATAAAAACGAAGTTAGCTGGCAGACAATAGAGGAGAATAAAAGTTTTCAAAAAACCACAACCGGCTGGATTATCGCTGTTGCTACTCCTAAAGCGCAAAATCCAAACTCTTCTTCCTCAGCTCCAGTCGGCACTGGTACTCTCATATCTAATAATTCTGATAATGATGACAATCATTCTACTCAAAACACAAATTCTACGGAAACAAAAAATAAAATAATAGAAGAGCCAAAAATTAAAACCAAAATTATTACAAAAAATAATGTTTTTACTGGAACAGCATCATCATTTCAAGCCGCAACATTTGGTTATAGCAAAGAGAAACTGAATTACGGGAAATATTTTTGGAATTTTGGCGACGGTGATTCAAAAGAAATACAAACCAACAGCACGGAAAAACTCTCGCATACTTATCTTTACCCCGGCGACTATGTTGTAACTCTGGAATACTACATGAATTTTTATGGGGATGTTCCGGACGCATCCGATAAAATGACAATCAAGGTGACGAAAGCGAATTTTTTAATATCAGCAGTGGGGGATAGTCAGGATTTTTTTGTGGAACTCTCAAATAATACTGATTATGACGCCGATATTGGGAACTGGAGTTTATCAAGCAGCGCCAAAAATTTTACTTTCCCCAAAAATACCGTTATAAGTTCCAAAAAGAAAATGACTATTTCTTCTGTCCTCACTCATTTTTCTGTTTTTGATAAAGACACTTTAAAATTAATAACTCCGCAGGGAAGAATTGTTTTTGATTATGGAATTTCTCTTATCCCAGCTGTTCCGATAGAAAAAATTCCAGTTCAATCAAAACAGTCAAAAATATCTCCAGCGGTTCAACCGCTGGAAAAACAGCTGGAAGAAAATACGGCGACACTCACAGATACGCAAATCCCGGTTGAAAATCTAGGAGCCTCTATCGTTTCTAGTGGTATTGTCAAAGACAGTTTGATTTCTTTTCCCTCAATAATTGCTCTTATCTTTATCGGCGCTTCTGGAGGCGCGGTTTATTTTCTTCGCAAGAAAAAAATAATTTCTTCAGCAGGGGATGATTTTAAGATACTGGATGAGTAAATTTATGCTATAATATGGGCATAAAAAATTATGTCAACCAAGATTGGAAAACTAATAGTGGTGAGACACGGCGAGTCTGAGTGGAATAAAGCTAACATATTTACCGGCAAAACAGATGTTCATTTGAGCGCGGATGGATTCAAAGTATCCGAAGCGCTTGGCGCGCTTATAAAAGATATTGAAATACATAAAGTGTATGCTTCGACACAAGCGCGTTCTATAGAAACGGAAGTCTGCATGATGAGCGGAGGAGGGCATTGCGACGCAGAGACGATACATTACAACAGCGCGTTGAATGAAAGAGATTACGGAGATTATACCGGAAAGAATAAAGACGAAATTAAAAAAGAGCTTGGAGAAGAGGGAATTCAAACTCTGCGCCGAGCTTGGGATTACCATGTGCCGAATGGAGAAACTTTGAAGATGGTGTACGAAAGAGCCGTACCATTTTTTAGACAAGAAATACTTCCAATTTTAAAAAATGGAGAAAATGTTCTGGTTGTTTCGCACGGCAATACTATCCGCGCGCTTATAAAATATATAGAAAAAATAGGAGACAAGGAAATAGAAAAAATAGAAATGCCTTTTAATGAAATTTTTATTTATGAACTGGATGCTGACGGATATATGTTAAACAAAGAAACACGAAAGCTTAAAGAGGAAGGAAACTCTGCGCGGGAAGGCAGAGTTAGGTCATCGGTGCAAATAATTGCGACTGTCGGTCCGGTCTCTTCCAAATATGAAGTAGTGAATGAAATGGTGAAAGCCGGAATGGATATGGCTCGGCTTAATTTTTCTTGGCCATCAAGGGAGGAAAGTCTGGAACGTATCAGGGTGATAAGAGAAGCGGAAAAAACAAATAATAGAAAAATTTTAATTCTGGGGGACCTGCCGGGACCGAGAGTCCAAGGACAAAAAGAACACACTTACGATGTGAACGCATCCAAGGCGTTAACGGAGAAGGATAGAAGATTTATAAAATTTGCGGTAGAGAATAAGATTGATTATATATCAGTATCTTTCGTGGGCAATAAAGAAGACATTATTGACTGCAGGGAAGAAATAAAAAAATGCGGCGGAAAACAAAAAATCATAGCCAAAATAGAACGGGCGGAAGCGCTCAAAAACATAGATGAAATAATAGAAGCGACGGACGCGATTATGATAGCGAGAGGGGATTTGGGCAATGAAGTGCCTCTTGAAAAAATACCTTTTATCCAAGACGATATTATTAAAAAATGCAAGCTTGCCGGAAAACCCGTGATTACCGCAACTCAAATGCTTTACACAATGAAGGACAATCCATCTCCCACCCGCGCCGAAACTACCGATGTGGTAAATGCGGTGCTTGAGGGAACGGACGCAATTATGCTTTCCGAAGAAACATCAATCGGTAAATATCCGATAAGAGCGGTGTATGTGATGGAACATATGGCGTTGGAAGCGGAAAAACATTTAAAAAATCCGAAATTTAATTCTTTTTAAAATGAGCAAGGGTAGTCCTTGCTCATTTTTGCTTTTTTATTTGTACTTACTAGATTTTTTGTTTACAATATAAACATGAACCAAGAGATTCCAAAATCAAAAAATCCAGAAGGAGGAGGCGCCGCAAAGATACAAGCAAAAATTGAATCGGTACTAAAAGAAGCTGAATTAGAAAAAACATTTAAAGTCATTGTGCGGCTCGAGCAAGGAGTAAAAAATATGGTTATGCCTGAAAGATTTAGTAACATCAACATAGTTTCTAATCGTCCCTATACAGTATCTGGCGAACCAATGACTCAAGAGGGCTTGACGGAAGCCGAAGCCAAAAGAGCTGAATTATTAATAGATCTAAAGACGCTTAAAAAAAAGATTGAAGATGCTCAACAAGGTCTAATAGATGTAACAACCGAAATTGCGGCAACAGAATTGCCAGGGGGCTGGTTAGGTTAATAAATGAGCAAGGGTAGTCCTTGCTCAAAATTGCTCAAAACTACTCAATAGGGCTATTTTCGTTAAATATTTTTTCTTGTGTCTTAAAATCTAAATCCATATTTTTCATGTATTCCGGAATAAGAGAAAAATCAATAATTGCCGATTCAATCCTGTCTTTTCCTAAGAAATCTAAATAACTTGAAAACTGATATTTTTCTAAAAATTCTTCCGCCTCTTTTTTGTTTTTTATACCATTTTCTTTCCACCCCTTTTCAATTATGGAAAGCGGATTAAGATGTAAATAAGAAAATATCCACATATACTGTGATTCATTTTCAATGTGCTGTGATCTAAAAGGATGAGTAAACAGGGGACCGCTTCTTTCGTATTTTGTATTGAAATACATTGAGTAAGCAGTTAAAAATTTGCCCATGAATTTAGTTATACCGCCTTCTGTATGCTCATATAAAATTAAGTGAAAATGATTTGGCATTGGGCAGTAACCCAAAATTGATACTAAAGTTTTTTCTCTTTTTTCTTTAAAAATATTTTTCAAATCATTTTTATTATCACGCAGAAAATTATCCATTCTAAATGGGGCGTCCTGATTCATAATATACAAAAGAGCAACAAAACGATTATAGTCTTTAGTATTTAAAAATATCTTGCGTTTTTCTACCCCACGAGAATAGATATGATAATATTCACCTTCAGCAAATGGTGTTTTTCTATACATCTATATATTATATACATACACTCAAATTTGAGCAAGGGTAGTCCTTGCTCGGAACGCTAGGTCGTGCTTTATGGAAGTGTTATAATGTTTTTAAAATGCCTATTATTGAAAAACTGGGAGCAAAAGAGATATTGGATTCAAGGGGCAATCCGACTGTTTTTGCTTCTTGCGCGCTTCTTGGCGGAGCTGAGGGATCTGCCGCGGTGCCTTCAGGAGCAAGCACGGGGATGCACGAAGCATGTGAGTTGCGAGACGGAGACATGAAAAGATTTAAAGGCAAGGGTGTGCTCAAGGCGGTAGAAAATGTAAATGGAGAAATCTCAAAATTTTTGATTGGAAAAGAAATATCCCAGAATGAGTTAGATGAATCATTGATTAAATTAGACGGCACAAAAAATAAAAGCAGGCTGGGAGCAAACGCGATTTTGGCAGTGTCGCTCGCTTTCGCTAGAGCTTGCGCGAAGGGAAAAGGAATAGAGCTCTACGAGCATTTAGCGAATTTGTATTATGGTAAGGAAGAAAAAAGAAAATATAAAATTCCACAGCCTGCCTTTAATGTCATAAACGGCGGGAAACATTCGGATAGCGGGTTATCTTTTCAAGAATTTATGCTGGTTCCGACAGCATTCAAAACAATCAAAGAAAAAGTTGAAGTTGCCAATAAAATAATTAAAACACTTCGGAGTCTTTTAGTCAAAGATAATCAGTCGGTAACTCTCGGAGACGAAGGCGGTTTCGCGCCAAAGCTTTCCACCAACGAAGAGGCTTTAAAATATTTGGAAACAGCGATTTCCTCCGCTGGTTACGACACCAATCAGGTTAAAGTCGGGCTGGATGTAGCCGCTTCGACATTTTTCAAGAATGGTCAGTATGTTTTTGAAGATAAAAAACTAAATACGGAAGAAATGATAAATTTTTATCAAGAGCTATGCGCTCGCTATAAAATAATTTCTATCGAAGACGGTCTTGATGAGGAAGATTTTAAAGGGTTTGCGCAAATGGAGGGAAAATTGGGCGGGCAGATAAACATTGTCGGAGATGACCTTACAGTCACAAATGTTGAACTAATAAAAAAAGCGATTGAAAATAAATCCATCAATACTCTTTTGGTCAAACCAAATCAGATAGGAACTCTTTCGGAGACCCTGCAAGCCATCAGAATGGCAAAGGAAAATAATATTAAAATTTTTGTGTCTCACCGCTCTGGCGAGACACTTGATACTTTTATCTCAGACTTGTCGGCAGCTGTCCAAGCGGACTATATCAAAGCGGGAGCGACGACCAGAGAAGAAAGGATAGTTAAATATGACAGACTGACTGCAATAGAAGAACATAGCCTGGTAATAAATGTGGTGTAATAATTTCAATTTGTTGTATAATAAATAGAAGTTATGGTATAATAAGTTAGCGCAACCAGCCCCTAATCCCCAAAAATGAAAAAGAATGTCTCTGCGCCCTTCAGGGTCTAAAGCTTTTAGACACGGCGACGGAAGAAAGATTTGACATAATTACCAGAAAAGCGATTGAGAAATTTGCTGTTCCAATTTCTACCATTACTCTCGTTGACAAAGACCGCGAATGGTTTAAGTCCGTTCAGGGTCTTGCGCAAACGGAAGGGCCAAGAGACATATCTTTCTGCGGACACGCTTTGATGTCTGGAGTTCTTTTTGTCGTAGAAGATACGCTAGCCGACCCGCGTTTTGCCGACAATCCCATGGTAAAAGGGGAGTCTCATATCCGCTTTTATGTCGGAAAATCTCTGTATGATAAAAAAAGCCATTTGCCGGTGGGCGTGTTTTGCATAAAAGGCTATGAACCTAGGAAATTTAGCCTAAAAGAAACAGCCGATTTTTTGGAATTGGCGGAAGAAGCTGAGAATGAGATAAATAAAAAAACATAGAAATAAATCACCCAGTTTCTTTTCGGTCTGTATTTTGTTATCATTCGCGCAAGGCGAAACGAAAGCGGAAATTTTTTGAGATAAAACTGAGCAAGAGTAGTCCTTGCTCAAAATGACTTTTTAGCTTGTTTTTGGTATATTTTCTAAATGTCTTTAAAAATTGGAATTGTGGGACTCCCGAATGTCGGCAAATCCACGCTTTTTAACGCGCTGACCAAAAAGAATGTACCCGCGGAGAATTATCCTTTCTGCACTATTGACCCTTCGGTCGGTATTGTGCCTGTGCCGGACGAAAGGCTTACTAAGCTTTCGGAAATTTCTAAATCAAAAAAAACTATTCCGGCTGTGGTGGAGTTCGTGGATATAGCTGGACTTGTGAAAGGGGCTTCGGAGGGGGCAGGACTCGGCAATAAATTTCTCTCGCACATTCGTGAAGTGGACGCCATTATTGAAGTGGTGCGGATTTTTGAAGACAAACAGATGATTCATGTGCATGACAAGATAGACCCGATGTTTGATATTGAAGTTATAAATATGGAGCTTGAACTTGCCAATATAAAAAAACCGACTTTGTATGTGCTGAACACATCTGCCATAGCAGACCCCCTCGCCTTCGGCACTCCCCCTTCGCAGGGGGAGATTGATGGAAGGTCCGGGGATTTTTTATCAAAAATCCCCGGACCATACCTGATAGTCGACCCTATTTTTGGTACGGGGTTGGATCATCTTATCAAAGCCGGTTATGATTTATTAAATTTAATTACTTTTTTTACTACGGGCGAAGACGAATCGAGAGCATGGACGACCTTGCGCGGAGCGACAGCCCCTTTCGCGGGCAAATCAATCCACACAGATTTTCAGCAAAAATTTATCCGCGCGGAAGTCGTTTCCTATGAGCAGCTCATTCAAGCCGGAAGTTTTACTAAAGCCCGAGAAAAAGGCTGGGTGCGCACCGAAGGCAAAGAATATATTGTCAAAGATGGCGATGTAATAGAGTTTTTAATATGAAAAATGAACGTACGGGCGAGTTATTTATATTTAGCGGAGCGGCTCTTTGGAGTTTATTTCCAGTTATTACTATTTTGTCTTATAAGGGAGTTCCTAGCATTATTTCACTTGCCTTGAGTACATTTCTAGCCAGTATTTTTTTTCTCGCAATTGTGCTTTATAAAAAAAAATTATACGAATTAAAAAATCTACTTTTATGGAAATATGCAATTGGAATTGTGTTTTTTATCGGTATTTTATTTTACACCTTTTTTTATTTAGGGCTTACAAAGACTACTCCCGGCAATGCTAGTATCATAAGTTTATTTGAAATTTTTACCTCCTATTTATTTTTTAATCTTATTCGTAAAGAACATTTTTCTTTTGAATCCAAAATCGGTTCTTTCTTAATGATTATTGGGGCGGTTATAGTTCTTGTCCCAAATTTTTCGTCTGTTAATTTTGGTGATTTTTTTATCATTATCGCCACATTTTGCGCGCCCTTAGGTAATTTTCTCCAACAAAAGGCGAAACTGATTTCTTCAACTGAAACCATCTTATTTCTTCGTAGCATAATTGCAACCCCTTTTTTGCTTTTACTTGCTTATGTTTTTGGGCAACATTTGCAGTTTTTCCAAATCCAAGAATCTTTTCTTTTTTTGGCTTTAAACGGTTTTATTCTTTTCGGATTATCAAAAATTTTCTGGCTTGAAGGGATTTCCCGTATCTCCGTCACCAAAGCTAATGCAATAAGTAGTCTGTCTCCTTTGCTTACTTTATTTGTAGCATGGTTGGTGCTTCATCAAATTCCGACAATATGGCAAATCACTTCTCTTATTCCATTTTTCTTCGGCGTGCTATTATTGACTAATAATCTAAAGTTGAAATATAACTATGCACAACCAAATTAAAATTTTTGTTTCAAAAGATTGGTCCTCCAATTCGGCGGGTAAAAAGGACTACGAACTCATAGATACAGGCGAGGGGGAGAAGCTGGAGAAATTTGGCAAATATACTTTTGTGCGGCCTTATGAAGATGCGGTGTGGCCGAAGGCAATGACGAAGGAAGTGAAAGAAGCATGGGCAAAAGCCGATGGAAAGTTTTGGAGTTCAAAAGTGGGCGCGAAAGCCGGCTGGAAGATGAACAAAAATGAGCAAGGACTACCCTTGCTCAAAAAATGGGAGATGGAATACAAAGGCATTAAATTTTTTGCTTCACCTACGCCTTTTCGCCATTTAGGATTTTTTCCGGAACAGGCAAGTCATTGGGATTTTATTGAAGAAAAAATTAAATCTGTGAAGGACGGTCCTTCACAGAAAGTAAAATTTTTGAATTTGTTTGGTTACACTGGCGTGGCGAGCCTTTTTGCTCTGCGCGCTGGCGCAGAGGTCACACATTTGGACGCTTCAAAACAGAGCCTAGCCTGGGCGAAGGAGAATCAAAAGTTGTCTGGCTTAGAAAATTTGCCGATGCGTATCATAGAAGACGATGCCATTAAATTTTTGGAGAGAGAAGCAAAAAGGGGAAATAAATATGATGCTATAATTATGGACCCGCCGAAGTTCGGCAGGGGACCGAAAGGGGAAGTTTGGAAGATAGAAGAAATGTTGCCAAAACTATTATCTTCCGTGAAAAAAGTTTTTAGCGACAAACCCCTGTTTGTGATTCTGACTTCTTACGCGATTGATTCTTCTTCACTTCCCCTCGGCTATGCTTTGGAAGAAATGATGAAAGATTTTAAAGGCGGCGTAGAATCGGGCGAGCTATGTGTGTTAGAAAGTTCAAATAACCGCATTATTCCACTTGCAAATACGGCAGTTTGGAGTACTATATAGTTATGGAAGAATTTATAAAGAAAAATTTTGCGGTTTTGCTTGCTTTTGTGTTGCCGATATTATTAATAGTGATTGTAGCCTTAAGTACCTATCTCCCGTCACTTTTTCTTTCTACTAAATACAACTTCATATACACATCATGCGCGGATGGAGGCAATTATTATAGTTATCCCTACTATTGCGATACTTATCTCCAAAAACGATACTCGGTTGTGGACAACAAACTGGTCGTCTATCCTATAGATTTGACTCAAGATTCCAACAAAGACGGCGTACCGGATTTTAGCGGGAAATATCCTGCCCGCATTTTCTTACATGATACGCAAAAAAATGAGAGCAGAGAAATTACTTTGGCGGAAGCACAGATGCTCGCACTAAACAACCTTTTAACTTCGCCTGACGGTGTCACAGTCTCAAGTGGATATAATTACAACGGAGGAGGCGATTTCTTCTTTCTCTTTGGTAGCGGACGTTCTTCGCACAGTCATTATCTAATGAAAGGAAAAAGCAAAAGCAAGTTGAATCTCATAAATAGCAGCGACCAATATTATTATCAAAATAATTTCCAGTTTCTCAGCTGGGTCTTGCCCGGGCGAAATTAATTTTTATGACTAAAGAAGAATTATTTCAAGAGCTTGAGAGGGGAATAGCTAACGGCGAAATAAATCGAGAAGAATTGGTAAGCCGGTTTAATTTTGCTCCAATGGCGCCCGGATACGGCGAGGAAAAACCAAATGATTCCATGAGTTTTTCCATGAACAAGATGCTGTATGTTTTGGGTTCGGCGGTTGTAGTTATCGGCATAATTATCTTTTTTTATCAGATTTGGGACCAGCTTGGTTCATTCGGACGCATATCGGTTACGCTAGGTTTAGGTTTTCTTTTGGCGGCGATTGGGTCATTCTTGCTCAAACAAAAGTCGAATGACAACATCGGGGCGATATTCCATTCTATCGGAGGCTTGCTTGTTCCCGGGGGAGCAATGGTCACTCTTCATGAAATGAACATCAGCGCCGACTCTCTATGGCCTACCACGATTACCTTTGGATTTATCTTTGCGTTCTATCTGCTGGTCAATCTTATCCATAAAAATGCCGTGTTGACTTTTTTTGCCATAGCAAATGGCACTGCTTTTATTTATCTTCTGGTTGAATCAATGACTGACGGCGCATACTATACGCACGGAGATTTGTATGCTTATCTCACCATGGTTATAGGTATCAGCTATCTTTTTTTGGCGCATGCTTTCCGCGGCGGGTGGAACAGGACGCTTGTCGGGGTTCTTTGTTTTTTCGGTAGCGCTTATTTTCTCGGGGCGGCGTTCTCACGGGTTTTTGATTCAGATCTTTGGAGAATGGGATATTTTCTGCTCGTAGTCGGAGGTCTTTTCTTGTCAGCCTATCTCCGAAGCCGTGCAATATTGGTGGTTAGCACTTTTTTCCTTCTGGCGCATGTTTCTTATATTACCGGTGAATATTTTGCCGATTCCATGGGCTGGCCTATTTCTCTAGTTATTCTTGGCTTCATCTTCATAGGGCTCGGATATATTTCTATCAATATCAATAAAAAGTATATTAGAAGTTAAGTATACGAAATAACAAAAAATCGCTTTTGTATAAAGGCGGTTTTTTATTTGTCATACCAGTATAATTTTATAAGCAAGATCTTGGTCTGGCGGGCTTAAAGTATTTCAAGAACTCTTTTCATCCGGTTCGTTTTTTAAAAAGGTCACTTATTCCTACAAATAGGCAAACAGATTGATTATTCTGTGGATAACTCAGTATCCCCCTTTTGATTTGTGGTACAATAAAGTTGTATAGTTTAGCAACTGTTAAACTATAATCCAATAAGCGGTTTTGCTTTATCAAATCGTTAATGAAAAAGCTGATACCTAAGTTTAATATCTTTTTAAGCACTTTTTTACTTTTAAGTATTTCTCTTTCGATAGTCACAGTAGTGAATGCGGTTACACCCAATCCCGGCCATCCATTCACCGAAGTTGGAGACGGGATTTTTTCCGTAACGGGTCCCACCAGTCTGCGGACCTATACCTTTCCCGATAGCGATGCTACGATGGCGACGCTCCAAAGTTCTCCGGCTTTTACTGGGACAGTCACTACCGGTGCCGTAGGTGGAACAACTGGTTCAATTTTGTTTAAAGGAACAACCTCGGGAACTGTCACTCTCAAAACAGCCGATGTGGCTGGGACATACACCTTGATCTTGCCTACGGATGACGGCATACCCAGCCAATTTTTGCAGACAGATGGAAGTGGAGTTTTGACTTGGACAACGATTGGGGGAGGTGGCGATGCTTTAGTAGCCAGTCCATTATCTCAATTTGCCGCCACTACTTCTCTGCAACTCAAAGGAGTGATATCCAATGAAACTGGAAGTGGGGCTTTAGTCTTTGCCGATTCTCCTGCTTTAACCACGCCGGATATCGGTACTCCCTCCGCGGGAGTCGCCACTAATCTTTCCGGCACCGCCGCCAGCTTGACCGCGGGCAATGTTACCACCAACGCGAATCTGACTGGACACATTACTTCCGTCGGCAATGCCGCCGTGCTCGGTTCTTTCTCTATCGCGCAATTAAATACGGCTGTTTCCGACGCGGACGCGGCCACCCTCGCCGGCACGGAAACTCTTTCCGGCAAAACTCTCACCGCTCCGAAATTTGTGGATCTTGGATTTATTGCGGACGCCAATGGGAATGAGATTTTAATTTTGGACACGGTAGCGAGCGCGGTGAATGAACTTACTTTAGCGAACGCGGCGGCCACAGGAGTGGTAACTCTGACCGTGACCGGGGGAGACACCGATGTGGCTCTTTCCATTGACGCCAAAGGCGCCGACCCTCTAAACCTAAATGGCACCGCTACTGGAGACTTGGTAATGGGAGGCGGTTCCGGTTCTACCGGTTGCACCCTCACTAACGCTTCCGGCGCGTTCGCCTGCGCCGGAGCGGTGACCGGTTCCAATCTTTCTGGCGCCAACACGGGAGACAATGCGGCCAACTCTTCCTCCACTTTTATCGGCACCACTAGCGTCGCTTTGAACCGAGCCAGCGCCGCTCTGACTTTGGCGGGTATCACTTTAACCACGCCGGATATCGGTACTCCCTCCGCGGGAGTCGCCACTAATCTTTCCGGCACCGCCGCCAGCTTGACCGCGGGCAATGTTACCACCAACG
>Ga0209541_10001789_pt1 | contig 42037 bp, 48 predicted proteins | sample RifCSPlowO2_01_FD_184027 | JGI IMG/M metagenome (GOLD analysis project Ga0209541, IMG submission 184027) | Groundwater microbial communities from Rifle, Colorado - Rifle CSP2_plank lowO2_0.1 (SPAdes) (version 2) | ecosystem: Environmental > Aquatic > Deep subsurface > Groundwater | place...
GAGCCGAAGCGAAGCCCCGCCGCCTGCTCGTTCAGAGCAGAACACCACAGAAAAGTTTTGTTTTCCTTTTAGAAGAAAATGGCCTCGCGCAAATCCGAAAATGCGAACAAAACTTTTCTGTGGTGTGGCGAGCGTTAGCGAGCGGCGGCGGGACGGAGCGGGTCAGTTTTTCTCAAAAAATGTTCGAGCAGAGTTGTATAATTCCACAGAGATGATTGTTATGTAATGATTGTTAGAGGAGATCTTCGGATGGCCAAAATAAAAACACCTCAAGGTGCTTTATATTCTTTTAATATCAAAATATCTGTTTAATTCTTGCAAATATAACTCCACTTGTTCTTTAGTGAAAGCTGTTTCCGGTGTATTTATGCCCGTATTTGTTTGGCCATTAGCCGTCATTCTGGCAACAATAGCCGCCGGAATTGCCGTTGAACGTTCCATGGCCGTAAATCCGGTAGCTTCATCTAACAAATCAAGGTGGGAGATTGATTTTTCTGTCCATTTGCCACTTATGTAGCCAGATACCAAAACTTTCAAATAAACAAAATCAGGATCATCTTGATTGAGCCGGGTTAGGTAGGGGGCTATTGTTTTTTGGAACTTTTCACGAGGAACATCTTTTAAGAAATCAACAAAACCTTTCCAGCGAAGCGTTAGTTCGCTGTATTCTTCAATGCCTTGTTCTTGAAAATTTTCGGGGCTAAAAGAAGTTCCGGCGGTAATGAATGCTTCAACCACCCCTTTATCATAAAATCTGGCAAGCTCCGGAATTAGCATGTGTCTATATCCAGAGAATGCTTTTTTCCAAACAATTTTGCCTTTCTTCAGAACGGGAGCTTGATCATAACAGACATGTTCTAAGCCCTCAGAAGAATAAGGGAAATTATACCATAATGGTGGCTTTGGTTTTTGAGGCAGGCCCGTGACAATAATAGACACATTTATTGCCTGATCAAATTCCCATATCAGTGCTTGAGCTTTTATCTCGCCGTCACCCGGCATTAAACCGACTCCGGTCACTATAGATTTGTTGAACGAGTGATATTTTTTTCTTAAATTAATTATATCCCTGGCGATACTGACAACTCCGCCAAGATCACAGAAATTAACATTAGCCCTGATTGCGGCTTCTGCCAATTTAAAATTTTCTTTTGCCGGTAAGCCGCTTATTACCACATCATACATTTTAAATAATTTCATTAGATCAAGGCTGTTAATATCAGATACCATGTAATCAACTTTTTCTGGCAAATTATTAAACATCCTGCCTAATTTTAGAACCTCTTTGTCTTTATCAACGATAGTTACCGAATTGGTGTCGGCCTGTTGAAGAAGATAATGAGCGCCGGCCCTAAGAACCCCACACCCAAGAATCAGATAAGAGTTCATGGTTTTATTCCGTTTTCAAGTTAGCCGTCCGTATCCTAGCATAAGAAGTTAAAAAGAAAAACAGATTGTATAAATTTAATAATTTTTGTATAATCACAAATAATGGAAGAAATATTTCAACACCACCTTCATACTTTTAATTCCGGTCTTCGGTTGGTGACCATACCTATGCCGGCGACAAAGACGGCTACCGTTTTTGTGTTGGTCAGGACAGGTTCTAAATATGAGACAAAAAATATCAACGGTATTTCTCATTTTCTGGAGCATATGATGTTTAAAGGAACAGTTAAACGGCCGGGAACTATGGATATTGCCAGAGAGCTTGATTCCATTGGCGCTGAGTATAATGCTTTTACCGGCAAGGAATATACCGGTTATTATGCCAAAGCCAGTGTTTCAAAACTTGATATTGGCCTTGATGTCGTCTTTGATATTTTTCTTAATTCAAAATTTGACGAGAAAGAAATAGCCATTGAGAAGGGAGTTATTGTTGAGGAGATAAATATGTATCGAGACCTGCCTCAACGCTATGTAGGTGATCTGTTTGAGCAGCTTTTGTACGGTGATCAGCCGGCAGGATGGTCAATAACTGGGGAAAAAGACACTGTGGTTAATTTTAAGCGCGATGAATTTGCAAATTATTTTAATACTCATTATATTGCCGAAAATACTATTGTTGCCATAGCTGGAAATGTAAATCATGAGGAGGTCAAAAATAAAGTTGAAAATTATTTTAAAACTATTCGCCATGGCAAATCAATAGGCAAATTAGCGGTCACCGAAGAACAAAACGAAACTAAACAGTTAATAAGTTTTAAAGAAACCGATCAGTCCCATTTTATTCTTGGTTTCAGGTCTTTTAGCATGTTTGACGACCGAAGATATGCTTTGGCGGTATTGTCCAAGATACTTGGCGGAGGGATGAGCTCAAGGTTGTTTTATGAGGTTCGTGAGAGAAGGGGCTTGGCTTATTATGTAAGATCGGAGACCAATCCCTATACTGATAGCGGCTATTTTTCCGTTAGCGCCGGCGTGAACAATGAAAAAGCCGTCGAAGCAATAAAAGTGATTCTTGACGAGATTGATAAGACAAGAACAAGAGGTGTTACCGAGAAAGAGCTTCAACAGGCTAAAGATAACGCCGAAGGAGGTATGGCTTTAAGCTTGGAGCATTCTGACGGAGTGGCGATGAACTATGCCGACTCTGTTCTATTTCACAAAAAGGTTTTGACCCCGGAAGAAGAACTCGCTAAAATAAAGAAGGTGAGCCTTGAAGAAGTTAAGCAAGTTGCCCAAGATATTTTTGATGTCAAGAAACTTAATCTAGCCCTAATTGGTCCGTTTAAAGACGATAGTAAATTTAAGGAAATTCTTAAAATATAAATCTTCTCCCATAATTTTAAATTTTTCATTTTAAATTTTTAACTTAGCAAATTATGCCCGATAGCGCCCATACTCATGTTCACATATCAACCGGAACAATCCTGCGAGGGATTTTATTGATTCTGTTTTTTGTTTTTCTTTATGTTCTAAAAGATGTAATTATAATATTTTTGTTTGCCATTATTATTGCTTCAGCCATTACTCCATTTGCCGATTGGTTTGATAACAGGGGATTCCCGCGTCTTTTAGGAGTTCTTTTGCTGTTTCTTGTGGTTTCCGGTTTGATAATATTTTTATTGTCATTGGTGGTTCCATACATAGCCGGAGAAGTATCTCAACTTTCCGTAACTTTACCGGCCGTAGTAGAGCGGGTTTCTACGTCGCTCGAGGACGTTCAAAAAGGTTCGCCTCAATATTTTGATTTTGTAAGTGAAATTCAGAACATTTTGGACAGTTTCTCTATTTTTCTCCAGCAATCGTCGCAATCAGTCGTTAGCATAATCGTAAGTATATTTGGAGGAATAATGTCGTTTATCGCCGTTTTAGTCATATCTTTTTATTTATCAGTTATGAAGAGGGGGATCGAGAATTTTATAGAATCGGTAGTGCCGGCTCATCAGGAAGCATATATTATGGACTTGTGGAAGCGTTCGGAAGCAAAAGTCGGGCGGTGGATACAGGGTCAGTTGCTGTTAGCGTTAATAGTGGGTCTTGCGGTCTATATCGGCCTTGAGCTAATGGGCATTAAATTTGCCCTGCTTATGGGAATGTTGGCCATGATTTTAGAAATAGTACCCATTGTCGGTCCGGTGCTGGCGGCAATTCCGGCAGTTTTTCTTGCTTTTATCCAAGATCCGGGAATTGGTTTATGGGTGATTGTTTTCTATCTTGTCGTTCAACAACTTGAGAACCATTTATTAGTTCCTCTTGTTTTAGGTAGGACTACCGGTTTGAATCCGGTGGTGGTAATAATGGCCTTATTGATAGGCAATCAATTAGCGGGAATACCCGGGATGCTTCTTTCAGTGCCGGTTGCAACCGTAATTGTTGAAATGCTGGAAGATATGACCAAATACAAGGAAGAAGCGAAACATAATGGTTTTCTTTCGGAAAACAAGTCCGAAATTCTAAATCCGAAATCCTAAACAAAGCCTGAAAACCAGAGCACTTAAACTAAGTGCTCGGTCGAGCACTAATGATATTAGTGCTCTGATCCTAAATTCTAAAATCCGAAACTGTTTGGAATTTAGAAAATTCGAACTTAGAATTTGTTTCGAGTTTCGATATTAGAATTTCGAATTTCATTTTGCTATATATTGTTGCTACCCCGATCGGTAATTTGGAAGATATTACTCTGCGGGCTATCAGCGTACTCAAGTCCGCTGATTTTATTTTGGCCGAGGATACGAGAGTGACGAGGGTGCTTTTGGATAAATATAATATCGGGGTTTCAGAAGCCTTGCTTCTGGAAAATCCCAGAAGCAAGGCTTCTGTCGTCAGTTATCACCAGCATTCCAAATTTCAAAAAATAGAGCAGATAATCAGTTGGCTCAAAGAGGGAAAGACTCTTGCCGTAGTTACTGATGCCGGAACACCCGGGATAAACGATCCGGGAAACTATTTGGTTATGAAGGCGCTTGAAGCTATGCCCGATTTAAAAATTGTTCCAATTCCTGGTCCAAATGCGGCAATTACGGCTTTGAGCGTGAGTGGATTTCCTTCGGATAAATTCATATTCCTCGGCTTCCCACCCCATAAGAGGGGGAGAAGGACATTTTTTCAAAGGATAAACCTTCTGGACGATACCATTGTTTTCTACGAGTCGAAGTATAGAATACTCAAAGCCATGAAAGAACTCCAGGAGTTCTCGCTGATCGGCCAGCGTCCAGTAATGGTTGCCCGGGAATTGACCAAGCAATTCGAGACAATTTACCGAGGCACTATTGACGAAGTAATGTTAAAATTAAAAAGAGATAATATCCTCGGCGAGTTTGTAATAGTAATTGGACCATCCTAAGTAGTATGTCAATAGAAACCCTGACAATTCATGAAGGAGAAATTAAAAATGAGAAAATCATTGCTTTGGAACAGCCCGTGTTTAATTAATTTTTATGAATATCGGAAACAAGACGAATTATAAAATTTGGTTATTTTTTAATTTTGTTATATATTGTGTATATGTCAATTATCACTATCCCAGAACAACTGACTGGAAAAGATGAACTGGTTGCTATACCTAAAAGCGAGTATGTCGAATTCTTAAAATTGCGTAGTTTAGTGAAGGAAGTAAAACCAACTAAGGAGGAACTAAAAATTATTGCTCAAGGGGAGCGGGAAATTAAAATGGGAAAATATGAATCCTGGGATAAAGTAAAACATGAATTGGAGCGTTATCATAACAGAAAAAGCTAAAAAGAGTTTAAGAAGAATTCCTAGATCTGACTATAATATAATCTCAAATATAATAGACAAACTTAAACTCAATCCGTTTTTATCATCTGTCCAAAAGTTAAAAGCAGATACTGATACTTGGCGATTAAGAACGGGTAACTATAGAATATTTCTTAAGCTTTTTCCGAACGAAAAAGTTGTTTTTGTTCTTAACGTTAAAAGGAGAACAGCCACAACTTACTAAAATGTCTAAATATTTTATTTCAACAGCAATACCCTATGTAAATTCCGATCCCCATATCGGGTTTGCTTTAGAATTGATACAAGCCGATGTTCTGGCGAGGTATCAACGGTTGCTTGAGAAAGAAGTTTTTTTTGTTACCGGTACGGACGAGAATGCTCTAAAGAATGTCCAATCGGCCGAAAAAGCCGGGATTGAGGTAAATAAATTTGTTTTTCAAAATGCCGAGAAGTTCAGAAAATTAGCTGAAGTTTTAAATATTTCAAATAATAATTTTATCCGTACCACTGAAGAGCGGCACATCAAAGGAGCTCAAAAATTTTGGAAGGCCTGCAAACCCGAGGATATATATAAGAAAAGTTATAAGGGACTATATTGTGTCGGTTGCGAAGAATTTAAAACTCATAAGGATTTAATTGAGGGAATGTGTCCGGAACATCGGGTTAAACCAGAAGAAGTGGAAGAAGAAAACTATTTTTTCAAACTTTCAAAATATGAAAAAGAATTATTTCGTTTGATCGAGTCTGATGAATTAAAAATTACGCCCAGCTCTAGGAAAAACGAGATTCTCGAATTTATAAGAGGGGGTTTAGAAGATTTTAGCATTTCCCGTTCACGAGAAAGGGCTAAGAATTGGGGCATTTCTGTGCCAGAGGATGATAGCCAGATAATGTACGTTTGGTTTGATGCCCTTACCAATTATATGAATGCTCTTGGCTATGCCGAGGATGATGTCAGATTCAATGAATATTGGCAGAATGGTAGGGTTACTCATCTTGTCGGAAAGGGGATTACACGATTCCATGCTATTTATTGGCCGGCGATGCTTTTATCGGCCGAACTAGCCTTACCTAAAGAAATATTTGTCCACGGCTATGTTACAGTTGACGGAGATAAAATTTCAAAATCGATAGGCAATGTTGTTGACCCGTTCAATGTAGTTGAGAAATACGGCGTTGACATAGTGCGGTACTTTCTACTTCGCGAAATTCCTTCCGGCGAGGACGGAGATTTTTCATATAAAAAGCTGGAAGATAGATATAACGGCGATTTGGCCAACGGGTTGGGTAATTTAGTCCAGCGCACGGTAACTCTTATTGATAACAATTTGGATGGCGAGTTAATTTATAAACCAGATTTAATAGAGAGCGAGGTTAAAAATAAAATAGATGAATTATTTAAGGAATATGTTGGAAATTTAGATAATTTTCTTTTGCACGAAGCATTGGGCAGAAGTTGGGATTTAGTCGGTTACGCCAATAAATATATTGATGATGAAAAACCGTGGGTTGTGGCAAAAGGCGATGCTCAAGATTTCCTAAACATAATGAATAACACGGTTTTTATACTTTATAATATTGCCTGGATGCTCGTACCTTTTATACCCGAAACAGCCGATAAAATTTTTACTACTCTTGGGGCGAATAGAGATGTCGAAACGTTAGAAAATTATAAATTTAAAGTACAGAAAACTTCAGGATTATTTCCAAGACTTAAATGATTTTTGACTCTCATTGCCATCCGCAATTTCCTCAATACGACAAAGACCGTGAAGAAGTAATTTCCAGAAGCCTTGCTTTGGGAGTAAATATGATTTGCGTCGGTACCGATTTAGAGATGTCCAAAAAGGGAATTGGACTAGCCGAGAAACACAACAATCTATGGGCGACTGTCGGCATCCATCCCAACGATATTAACAAGGGCATCTTGTTGGATTACAAGATGCCCTTGTTAATGCATTCCAGGGTGGTAGCTATTGGAGAAGTGGGATTAGATTACTATCGGACTCCCGAACCGGAAAAACAAAAAAAGCAGAAAGAATTTTTTGAACAATTTATTAATTTAGCACAAAAGATAAAAAAGCCAATGATCTTGCATTTACGAGATAGCCCAAAAGGAAGTTCGGGACGAGTTCACAAAGATGCTTTGGAAATTTTACCAAAAAATATTACTGGAGTATCACATTCATTTACGGGGAATCTAGAAGAAGCAAAAAAATATTTAAATCGCGGAATGTATTTAGGATTTAACGGTATCATTACATTTGCCCGCCAATACGACGAAGTTGTCCGATATGCCCCGCTTGAACAGATTTTAATCGAAACCGATGCGCCATATCTGACCCCCGAACCTTATCGTGGTCAGCGCAACGAACCACCCTATGTAGTTGAGATTGCTAAAAAAGTTGCAGAATTAAAAAACGAACCGTTAGAAAAAGTTATTGAGCAGACAACTAGGAATTGTAAAAACTTATTTGGAATTTCAACCCTTGTTAAAAGTGAGTAATTTCGGTAGTATAACCACAGAATTTTAAAAATACGAGGACTGAATTGAAGGTGTTAACTCAGAGTTTTAGTTTTCGAAGGACCGGTTATCCCAAAGATGAAACCGGCCATGGAGGTGGATTCGTTTTTGACTGCCGGGCGATAGACGCCTTTGACCCGCTTCTAAGAGATAATCCCAATGCCCCGTTTCCACACATGCACCTTACCGGATTAGATCTAGAAGTATCACATATTCTTGATGAGGATCTTGGCACGCAGAAATTTTATCAAGCTGTCTGGACCATGGTTGAGATGAATATACTGAAGTGTCTTTCTCGTGGTTTTGGGGTCATGACGGTTAATTTTGGCTGTACTGGGGGGCAGCATCGTAGTGTTTATATGGCTGAACGCCTTGCCAGGACTATCAGAAATGAATTTCCAGAAGTAGACATCGAATTGATACATAGAGAAAAAAATTACTGGCCAAAGTCAAATATGTAAGGAGCGCAAGCTCCTTTTTGATTTTTGGCAAAAATTCAGATAAGATTTATTAGACGAAATGAAGTATAAACCCCAAAAAATTGAGAGAAAGTGGCAACGGTATTGGGAGACCAAGAAGATTTATAATGCCAAAGACAATCTTGCCGGAAAAAAGAATTTTATGATGCTGGCAGAGTTTTCTTATACCTCCGGGAATCTTCACATTGGACATTGGTTTACATACTCCATTGCCGATATCTATGCTCGGTATTTAAGGATGAACGGATATAATGTAATGAATCCTACCGGTTTCGACGCCTTTGGCTTGCCGGCAGAGAACGCCGCAATTAAAAGAGGCACCACTCCTGAATTGTGGACCAGGAAGAATATAAGCTATATGTCCAAGCAACTTAAGAGTATCGGCGCGACCTTTGACTGGCCGAGAGTTGTCGATACCAGCAAGCCCGATTATTATCGATGGACTCAGTGGATTTTTTTGAAGCTATACGAAAAAGGTTTGGCCTATCGAGCTTCAACAAAAGTGAATTGGTGTCCCAAGGATCAGACCGTATTGGCCAATGAACAGGTGGTGAATGGTTTATGTGAGAGGTGCGATACCCCGGTAATTCAAAAAGATCTGACTCAATGGATGTTCAAGATAACTGACTACTCCGATGCCCTGATAGACGATATCAAAGACCTCGATTGGCCGGAAACAACCAAGCTTGCTCAGGTAAACTGGATAGGCCGGTCAGAAGGAGCAAAAATAAAATTCTATTTAACTGGTATTCCTGGGCAAGGTGATAAAAAACATTTTGTCGAGGTATTCACGACGCGAGCCGATACATTGTTTGGGGTGACTGCAGTTGTTATTTCTCCCGAAGTTGCCAAGAAGTGGTTGGAGGTCGGACGGCAGGCGGGTGATGAGGTTAAGAATTATACAAATAAGAGTTTGACCAAAAGAGAGCTTGAACGGCAGGAGGCCAAAGAAAAGACCGGTGTTGACGCCGGGATATTTGCTATAAATCCGGCCAATAATGAGAAAGTTCCGGTTTGGGTGGCCGATTATGTTCTTGGCCATTACGGGACCGGAGCAGTAATGTTTGTTCCGGCTCATGACCAGAGGGACTTTGAGTTTGCCAAAAAATTTAATTTGCCGATGAAGATGGTAATATGTCCCAATTATCCGGAGCCGAAATGCCCGGTTTTGGATAAAGCATTTGAAGAAGATGCTCATCTGGTTGATTCAGGTAAATTTACAGGTTTATCTTCAGCCGAGGCCAGAAAAAAAATAACCGAAGAACTCAAATCAAAAGGTTTAGGCGATTTTCAGAAAACATATAGATTGCATGACTGGGTACTATCTCGTCAAAGATACTGGGGAGTGCCGATACCAATGATAAATTGTCGTCCGCCAGCTGGCGGATGTGGTTACCAGCCGGTGGCGGAGAAAGAATTGCCTGTTAAATTGCCCCCGCTTAAGAACTTTAAACCTACCAACGATGGCCGTTCACCGTTAGCTAAAGCTATAGGGTGGTTAAAAGTGAAATGTCCAAAATGCGGTGGTGAAGCTGAAAGAGAGACAGATACAATGGACACCTTCGTAGATTCGTCGTGGTATTTTATGCGCTACACCGATCCCAAGAATAAAAAAGAATTTGCTTCGAAGAAGAAAATGAACGAGTGGCTTCCGGTTCCAACATATATTGGAGGGAGAGAACACAATACTATGCATTTATTATATGCCCGTTTTATTACCAAAGCCCTAAATAGTTTGGGTTTAGTTGATTTTAAAGAACCGTTCACGTCCAGACATAATCACGGTGTTATCATGGGTCCAGATGGAAAGAAAATGTCAAAATCCAGGGGTAATGTGGTGGATCCGGATATTGAGGTTAAAAAATACGGGGCCGATGCGGTAAGAATAAATTTTGCTTTTATGGGTCCTTTTGATCAGGACTACACCTGGAATAATAGCAGTATCAATGGTATCGTCAGATTCCTTAATAGGGTTTGGAATTATGTTGGCCGGTATGATGAGGACGTTAAACCAAGCCCGATAGCAGTAAAAATCCTGAATAAATATGTAAAAGAAATAGGGAAAGATATAAAGAGTATGAATTTTAATACCGGAGTCAGCGGGCTGATGAAGTTATTGAACGAACTTGAGTCCCATGAAATTTCAAAAAAAGAATATGAAACATTACTCAAATTGTTGGCTCCCTTTGCACCTCATATAGCCGAAGAATTGTGGTTTAGTGTTTTAAAGAACAAGAAATCGGTTCACTTGGAAAAATGGCCGGAATACGACGAGAAATTATTGATTGAAGAAAAGGTAAAATTGGTAATTCAGGTAAATGGGCGAGTGAGGGATGCCGTCGAAGTTAAAAGGGGATTATCCGAAAACGAAGCAAGAAAACTGGCCCTAGCCAGCGAGAATGTTAAAAAATACATTACAGGAGAAATTAAAAAAGTTATCTATGTAAGAGACAGAATAATTAACCTAGTTGTGTAAGTTTGCTTAGCGTGCCTAATGCTTCTTTAGAATTTGTAAACCATTGAATCTCTTTATTCCTCTTGAACCAGGTCATTTGGCGCTTTGAATATTTGATTATTCCCTTAAGTAAACCCTGATATTCATTAGAATCTAAGAATTTAGAATATGGAGTATTGAATTTAGATTTTTTAAGCCAACGGGAAGCCCAGCGGTACTCCAGACCAAGCTCGTCCATTCTTTTCCAACTCAATCCTTTTTTGTGAAGCTGTTCAATTTCTTTTATCATTCCTTGACGAAGACGCCGGTCAAGGCGTTTTTTTATTCTCTCTTTTAAGTCTTTAGGATTTAGTCCGAGCCACAAAACACTATAGGCCATAGGCTTTAGGTTATAGGTTGTAGGTTGGGGGATCTTTAGTTTGTATGATATTTCAATTGTCCGAATTAAACGGCGTTTATTGTGGCGGTCAATATTAGCCGAATATTGCGGGTTGAGAGCGGAAAGTTTTTTAAAAAGCTGCTTTACGGATTGTTTCTCAAGTTTCATGCGTAATTTTTTATTTGGCGGTACTTCGGCAATGGCTATTCGTCCAAGCAGAACATCAATGTAAAATCCCGTTCCGCCGACAATAATCGGAATTTTATTTTGAGCCAGAATTTCTTTAATTGCTTTTTCTCCCAGTCTTTTAAAATCAGAAGCGGTAAATTGTTTTTTGGGTGAAACTACGTCAATTAGATAGTGTTTAACTATTTTTCTCTCCATTTTTGTTGCCTTTCCGGTACCAATATCCATTCCTCGATAAACCTGTCTGCTGTCAGCAGAAAGTATCTCGCCGCTATATTTTTTAGCTATTTTAATACTCAAATCAGACTTTCCCGAAGCTGTCGGACCGGCAATAATTATAATTTTTTGTTTGTTTGTATTTTGCTTCATTTTTGGTAACATATAACACATTATAAGGTTCTTTTAAAAGAGGCTTCTTTTGAAAAAATGGCTTGCTTGGATAAGAAAACACCATAAAGATTGGCCGATTTTTATTTCCATAATGATCGGTTTTCTCAATACTGAGTTTGTGACGCCATTTATTCTAAGGGGTATTTTTAGATTAACTGGAATTGGATTAAGAATTGCTACCGGTACTTGGGCCAGTATAGAGCTATGTTGGTGGAATTATTTTTCCGGTTGGCTTTATGAAAATAAAATACAGCATCTTGGTCCCGTTGTCGAAGTCATTAATATGAAAGAAGCCGCAAAAGAATTTGATTGGAAAAAATTCTTACTGCCCAAAAAGGGAGATCCCTATCTTGTGGTGAAGATCAAGGATTTTATCAGAAAGCACAGTATAGATAATTTTGACCAGGATAATTATAAAAACGATAATTTTTTTGTTAGCTTGGTCGGCGTATTAAGGGAACTAAGATATGTATTTACTTGCAGCCTGATATTTGTGATGGGTCTCTTGCCTGTTTGGTGGATACTTGCATTGATGGTCTGTCGTGTACTTAAGTGGAGATTAGCCTATCTAGCTCTTTTTACAAGTAATTTTTTAAAAAATTACTTGCTGGCTTTCATATATGAAAAAATAGGTTTCTGGTGGTGGATAGCGCTATTTATCCTATCGGTTATAGTTATGAGCTATATCTTAAAGGCAATTATAAAAATATTAAAAAAATAAATAAAACTGCTTAGTGGTTTTTTTAATGGTTTTATTATATATTAGTTAATTAGTTCTTTTAACTACGCAAGGTGTTGAGTTGAACAGAATGATAAGTTTTTTGCTGATACCGTTTCTTGTGATAATGTCCCACTGGACCAGTATTCTAACTTATACTTTAGTTCGTAATATAAAAGCCGGTCAATATATAACTCCGCTAATAGGATGGAAGTTTGAGAGTTGGTGGACTTTTATTACTGTTTCAGTAGCCGTTTTACAGCCCTTTTACTTTACCGGCGGAGTAATGATTTTTACAGCGTATAAGTTGTCATTAGATTATTTTAAAGAAGCATATCCTGCAGTTATCCTTAATCTGGCGGCAATGACTGCCTGGACTGTTGTTATGATGTATTTTAGAGTTAAAGAGTTGCCTACTCGTGATGGTTGGATTGCCTTAGCTTTGATAATTGTTGTTTCTTTGCTGGCGATGAATGCCGGAAAAAACATAAAGCCCTAGTTTTCTAGGGCTTTTTTATTTTTATCTCTTTTTGAATTTGATTTATAAACTTTTCTAATTTTATTTGGCCAATATCTCCCTTGCCTCTTTGGCGGACAGCCACAGTTTTCGCTTTAAGTTCTTTGTCGCCGATAACAAGGAGGTATGGTATCTTTTGTATTTCAGCAGCTCTAATTTTTTTGCCGAGAGTTTCATTGTTGGAATCAATCTCAGTTCTTATGCCGTTTGTTCTCAGCTCTTGGTATATTTTTTCCGCACCCTCGTTTTGTTTATCTGATATCGGCAAAACCATCGTCTGAACGGGGGAAAGCCAGATTGGCAAATTACCGTTTGTATGTTCAAGCAATACGCCAATAAATCTCTCGAACGAACCAAAGATTGCTCTATGCACCACCCAGGGCATAGTTTTCTCACCCCTTTCGTCGATATAGTAAATATCAAATTGTTTTGGGAGCATAACTAAATCCAGTTGAGCGGTTCCCATCTGCCAGTCGCGGCCTTGCGAATCTTTTAAATGGGCTTCAATTTTGGGACCGTAAAAAGCCCCGCTTTCTTTCGCAAGTTTATATTCTACCCCTGTTTTTTTGAGAGCATTTTCAAGAGCTTTTTCCGCTTTGTCCCACTCATCTTTAGTGCCGAGGGCGTCTTTGGGCCGCGTAGCAAGAACATAGGACGTGTCAAAGCCGAACATTTCGTAAAAAGTTCTGATCGTGTCGGTAATTTTCACAATTTCGTCCTCAACCTGTTCGGGCATTAAATATATATGGGCATCGTCCATAGTAATTTGACGGACGCGGAATAATCCGCCAAGAGTACCCGACAGCTCATTCCGGTTTAAGCGGCCGATTTCAGCTAGGCGTATTGGTAAGTCTCGATAGCTTCTGACGCTGGAGCTGTAAACGTATGTTGATTCCGGACAGTTCATCGGCTTTACGACGAGCGATTCTTGCTCATCTCGCGGATTGATAAAATAAAACATATTATCGCGATAATGGTTCCAATGGCCGGATTTTTCAAAAACTTCTTTCTTAACCAAAATCGGCGTGGAAATCTCAACATAACCGTCGCGTTCGTTTATCTCTCTTGATAATTTTTCCAGTTCCTTAAAAATAACCATACCCTTAGCATGCCAAAAGGGAGCACCGGGGGCGACTTCATGAAAACTAAAAAGATCCAACTCTCGGCCGATATCGCGATGGTCCTTTTTTAAATTTTCTTCACTCATGATAAATTTAGAATATCAAAGAATCGCTTGCGACAAAAGACTTGATTTTGTGTTTAAAGTATGATATAATTAAAAAAGAATAGGAGGCGGTTATGCTGAAGAAACATACGTCAGCGGCGGGTTCTTTTCTGCCTCCGAATACGGAGGCGGAGACGGAAGAGGCGGCTGTCGGATTGCTGGTTGGATACCACGCTTTCGTTGGTTATCAGGGGAGTGTTGGTATTTTGCCGGTCAACGAAGCTAACCGGCTCCAGCAAATGACAGCTGAAATGCTGTACATGCATCGCCTAGTGCAGGTCATAAAAGAGAAGGAGAATGTGTGGGGGGTATATTGGAACGTGTGAAGCAACAAGGCCACCAAGAGTATAGCTCGCGGTGGCCTAAATCTTTATTTTTAGACAACTCGGATATCAGAGAGTTAAACCGACAATGCCAAAGGCTTAACTTCATCACATAGTAATTTAAGAACTCCGTCGCGGTCGTTTATTCTGCCTCTGGCAATAACAATATTATTTTCCTTCCAAATATCGGGATTGCGCTCAAGTACGTTTGGAAAAATAACTACCTCTATTTTTGATGTCAAATCTTCTATCCAGGAAAACATCATGGGTTTTCCGGTTTTAGTAACGATTTTATTAATCTTAGTAACAACTCCGCCAATTTTAACGGATCCTGGAGTGTTAACGGTAATGCTTTTAATCGGTATTACATTTTCTAGCTTTAGTTCAGCCTGGTAAGTGTTGAGCGGATGATCGGATACATATAGGCCAAGTAATTCTTTTTCCCATAATAGCTTTTCCCAAGACTTAGCCGGTTCAGCTACAACTAATTTTAGCGGAGGCAGTTCGGTTTCGGTCGAAGTTCCAAATAAGCTGATTTGTCCGTTTGAAGAATGTTTTTGTTTGTCGCGGGCGTGATTAAGCAGTTGTTCGAGGTTATGCAAGAGAGTATTTCTCTCGCCCATGCTATCCAGAGCCCCGCATTTTATAAGACTTTCAAGGGATTTTTTATTTAGATCTTTATTTTGGATTCTTGATACGAAACCCTCGGCTGTTTTAAATAAGCCGGTATTTACCCTCTCTCTTATTATTGTTGAGACAACATTCTCACCAACATTTTTTACGGCTGTCAGTCCAAATCGTATAGAAGGCTTATCGTTGGCGGTAATTACTGCAAATTTTTCATAGCTTTCGTTTATGGAAGGGGATAGGACCTCAATACCCATATCTTTGCATTCTTCGATTAAAACGGCGATTCTTTCAACGTCTCCGGTTTCACTGTTCATGAAGGCGGCCATGAATTCGGTCGGATAGTTAGCTTTTAGATACGCAGTTTGATAACCGATAAGGGCGTAACAGGCGGCATGGGATTTATTAAAACCGTAACGAGCGAACGGTTCTATGAAGTCCCAAACTTTTTCGGCGGTTACTCTGTTTATATTATTATTTACCATTCCTTCAATTAACTTTTCTCTTTGTTCGTCAAGTAGGGATTTAATTTTCTTACCGACTGCTTTTATTAATGTATATCCTTGGGGGAGAGTAAATTTAGCCAAGATGTTGGCGATCTGCATAAGCTGTTCCTGATAAACAATAATCCCGTAGGTGTTATTTAGAATGGGCTCCATTAACGGATGAAGATATGAAATTTTTTTTCGGCCGTGTTTTCGTTCAATATATTCTTCAACCATGCCGGTTTCGAGCGGTCCGGGACGGTATAACGATATCATGACGATGATATCTTCTATGGTTGTCGGCTTCAGGGTCTTTAGATATCTCTTCATACCCGAACTTTCGAGCTGAAATACCCCGGTTGTTTTAGCTGTTTGAAGGAGTTTAAAAGTTTTTTTATCATCCAAGGGCAGGGAATCTATATTTATATCAATTCCATGATTTCTTTTTATTTCCTTAAGAGTATTTTCGATGATTGTAAGATTGGCTAAACCGAGAAAGTCCATTTTTAAAAGACCAAGATCATCTCCGATGGCGTGCATTTCGTATTGAGTGATAATGTCGTTCTCGTTTGTGCCGCGCTGGAGGGGCAAATATTCAGTCAGGGGTTCGGGAGTTATTACGACTGCGCAGGCATGAGTTGACGAATGGCGAGCTACTCCCTCAAGACGGGAAGCGGCATCAACCAGCTTTTTAACGTCGAGATTTAGATTATAGGCTTGTTTAAGCTCATCCACGACTTCAACGGCTTTTTTTAGGCTGGATTTACCCTGGTTTGGATTCAGGGGGATCATCTTTGCTATCTTGTCGCAAAAATCATATGAATATCCAAGAGCCCGGCCGGCATCTCTGATACTGCCTCGGGCAGCCATTGTGCCAAAAGTTATTACTTGGGCAACATGGTCGTGGCCGTATTTATCGGCTACATATTTCAAGACTTCATTTCGACGGGCATCATCAAAATCAATATCAATATCGGGCATGGATACCCGTTCGGGATTAAGAAAACGTTCAAAAAGGAGATTGTATTTAAGCGGATCAATGTTAGTTATGCCAAGAAGATAGGTTACAATGCTTCCGGCAGCTGAACCTCGGCCCGGCCCGACGATAATGCCATTTTTCTTTGCCCAGTTAATGAAATCCTGGACTATCAGAAAGTAAGAAGCGAATCCGGTTTGGCTTATTATTTTTAATTCATATTCCAGACGATTGTTTATTTCATCTGTTATTTCCGTGCTTCCGTAACGGACGGCAAGTCCATCGTAAACAAGTTTTTTGAGATACTCGTTGGCATCTTTATAATTTTCAGGAAGGGGAAATGGTGGAAGCTTGGTTTTACCTAGCTCTATTTCCAGATTACACCGCTCGGCTATTTTGTTAGTATTTTCAAATGCTTCCCGCACCACATCTTCACCAAGAGTTTTAAATTTTTCATACATTTCTTGGCTGTGAAGAAGGGAGAAATTATCTTCTTTCATGGATAAACGATCAGTATCGTCAAGTTTATTTCCTGTCTGTACCGCCAGAAGAACATCGTGGGCATGAGCATCGTCGGCGTGAGTATAATGAGAGTCTTGAGTAGCTACCATTGGTATGCCAAGTTCTTTTGCCAGTTGGATAAGTTGCGGGGTAACTTTGTTTTGATCTTCGATGTGGGGATGCTGCTGAAGTTCTATGAAAAAATTGCCTTTTCCAAAAATATCTTCATATTCCAGGGCAACTTTTTTAGCTTTTTGGTGGTGTCCGGATAGTAATACTTTTGATAATTCACCCCCGAGGCAAGCAGAAAGGCCGATTAATCCTTCGGAATGTTTTTTCAAGAGATTTTTGTCTACTCTTGGTTTGTAATAAAATCCTTCAAGATGAGCGGCGCTTACCAACTTGATGAGGTTTTTATAGCCGATGTTGTTTTCGGCCAAAACTATCAGATGATAACGCTTATCGTCAATGTTTGGTCGCTTATCATGCATTGAGTTTTCAGCGACATATAGTTCACAGCCCAAAATTGGTTTAATTCCCGCTTTTTTTGCTTTTTTATAAAACTCAATGGCGCCATACATAACACCATGATCGGTAATTGCCAGGGCTTCCATCCTCATTTCTTTTGCTTTGGCAACTAATTCATCTATGCGCGATAATCCGTCGAGAAGTGAATAGTGGCTATGTGTGTGAAGGTGGACGAATTTCATAATCTAATTTTATCACTCGTATAAATTCGGACAACAAGAAAAAATTGTTGATAAGTCGGAGAAAATTAGTAAAACTTGTTAAAAATATTATTTTGTGATAATATACGATCAATATGGCAGTACCAAGACATCACATGGCCAAGGGCAAGCAGCTTCGAAGACGGAGTCACTTAGCTCTTAAGCTGTTAAAATTAACCGATTGTTCTCAATGCAAGAAGAAGACTTTGCCTCATTCGGTTTGTAAATATTGCGGGTTCTATAGAGGAAAAGAAGTGGTTAATGTTTTAGCAAAGGAATTGAAGAAGAAAGAGAAAATTAAGAAAAGACAGAAGTAACTAATGACTAATGACTAACGACTAACGACTAACGATTTTTTAAGTTGTAAGTCGTAGGTTGTAAGTTGTGGGGTTGTACCTTGGCATCACGGCACCTTTCACGTTCAGTGGCTATGCAATCCCTCTATGAGTGGGATTTTAGGGGCAGGAAAATAGAAGAATTACCCACTGTTGTTGATAGAAATATTAAGGAATTTGCCTCTGGTCTTGAAGATACCACCTTTATTCATCAATTAATTGATGGAACCATTAAGCATGTTAATGAAATAGATAAAATAATAGAAAAAGCCGCTCCCCAATGGCCATTAAACCAAGTAGCAGTTATAGACAGGAATGTCTTGAGAATAGGATTGTTTGAATTATTGTTTGGCAAGCGTGATGAAGTGCCGCCTAAAGTGGCGATCAACGAAGCCATAGAACTTGCCAAGTCATTCGGCGGAGAATCGTCAGGAAAGTTTGTCAACGGCGTTTTAGGCACGGTTTATCGGGAGATAGGGGAACCGGGGAAAGATGATGCGCCACCGGCGAAAGAGAAAACTGATGAAGATCCTATTGCTAAAACAGAAGGCGATAATACAGTATAGCTAGTTATAAAATTAGGTTTTTAATATCGAAATTCGAATATCGAAATTCTAAACAATATTCAAATTCGAATCTTCTAAATTTGAAACGTTTTAGATTTAGAATTTCGGATTTTCTGGCTTTGTTTCGGATTTCGGATTTCGAGCTTCGGATTTAGTTAATGTTCGAGGATAAAATCTCCGGCCTTGAGGCCAAAATCGGTATTACTTTTCGAAATAAAGACTTACTTCTCCAAGCTCTTACTCATCGTTCGTATTTGAACGAAAATACAAAGTGGCATCTTGATCAAAATGAACGGTTAGAGTTTTTGGGTGATGCTGTTCTTGAGTTAGTGGTTACGGAATATTTATATAATAATTATCCCAATCCGGAGGGTGAAATGACTAATTGGCGGGCGGCGCTGGTTAATGCGGTTATGCTTTCCAGGATTTCAAATGAATTTGATTTGAATGATTTTGTTCTATTATCTCGGGGAGAAGCGCGGGATACGGGGCGGGCTAGGCAATACATACTGGCTAATGCTATAGAGGCGCTTATAGGGGCGATTTATCTTGATCAGGGTTATGAACCATCAAAGCAATTTATAAGCCGGTTTGTTCTAAAGGAATTGCCGACAATAATAGAAAAGCGGCTCTATCGTGATCCGAAAAGCTTGTTTCAGGAATATGCCCAAGACAAAGTTGGTATTACTCCCATTTATGAGGTGCTAGACGAGTGGGGGCTCGATCATGCCCGGAATTTCAAGATAGGCGTATTTCTGGAAAAAGAAATGGCCGGCTCCGGCCAGGGACCCTCAAAACAGGAAGCCCAACAGGAAGCAGCTAAAGATGCTTTGCAGAAGAAAGGATGGTAGTATGAAAAACGAAAAGTATAAAATTCAAAATAACAGTTCAAAATCTTAAAATTTTAGATTTTACATTGTCATTTTACATTTTGATTTTTTAATTTTAAACTCTATAGTATGTCACAAGAAAAGCCACAATCAAAATCAGAGAATTATGGATTATATGAAGGGTGGGAATTAATTGCAGAGATACCGCCTCTTCCACTTGTTATACCCGGTGATTTAATTGAAGATGCCTTTGGTGATTTTTCTAACGACTAGAAATGATTAAAGGAGAATATAAGAAAATATTGTGGGAAATTTTTGATGTTTTAGGGTTTTTTGAGCATGAAAAAGAAAAAGCTCTTGAAGGGTTTAAGAAAAAATTTGCCAATGAGGTGCTCAAAGAGCTACAAAACTCATTTTCAACAGATCAGCATAAGTGGATAGCTGAAGCGGTTGCTACAAAAGAATATGATAAAAGCGATCCCAAAATTGCTGAAATTCAAGAAACTATCAATTCTTCCTATTCCAAAGAAAAGCTGGACGAAATATCCAGAAAAGCGTTCAAAACAATTCTTGCCAGCTATGTTAATTTCATGATTCAAAAAATTGATAGCGAAAAATCAGAAAAACTAGATACGATTCTAAATAATTTTTAACCATTGCCTTTCGCGGGGTTTTGGTATAAACTACAGAAACTAATGTTAATGATACGTCTACAACGCATCGGGAAGCGGGGACAGGCCTATTTTAGGGTGGTTATTCTTGAACACACTACCAGACCAAAGGGAAAGTATTTGGAGCTTTTGGGCACTTATAATCCCCACCAGAAAGAGTTTAAAGTAAAAAAAGACAGAATTGAATATTGGATTTCAAAAGGCGCTCAAACATCCCCAACGGTTAATAATCTGATGGTAAATTACAAAGTTTGGGATAAGCCAAAAATGCAGAGCTGGAAACCAAAAAAAGGAAAAAGTAAAAATGAAAAAGGAAAAACAGAAGAGATTAAATCAGCAGAATCTGTTCCGGCTCCGGCCCCAGTGGCATAAATATATTAATAATCTAACAATAACAAAAAGTGCCTTTTGATAGGTACTTTTTGTTATAATAAACTCATGTGTGGAATATTCGGCTATGTGTCTAAAAACAGTATAAATGCGGTCCCAACTATTCTTGACGGTTTAAAGCGTCTTGAGTATAGAGGTTATGATTCATCGGGTATTGCAGCAGTAACCAGAAGAGGTGTTTTTTCGCGGAAAAAGTCGGGCAGAATTTCTGAACTTGAAAGAATAACTAGCCGGAATATTGAATCGAGCGTCGCTATCGGTCATACCCGTTGGGCTACTCACGGCGCCCCAACCGATAAGAATTCCCATCCCCATTCCAGCTGTGACAAGAAGATATATTTGGTTCACAACGGTATTATTGAGAATTTTAGGCAGTTGAAAACTGAACTTTTGAAAAAGGGTCATAAATTTACTTCGGATACGGATACGGAAGTTATTGCTCATCTGATAGAAGATTTTACTCATGAAACCGGCAGTTTTGAAGAGTCAGTTCGTTTGGCCCTTAAGGCGATTGTCGGTACCTATGCTTTTACCATTATTCACGCCGATCACCCCGATAAGATGATAATCGCCAAGAATTCCAGCCCGCTCTTGGTCGGTTTTTCTGATGATATTAAATATGTTGCTTCCGATGCCTCGGCTATTTTGCCCTATACACGCAAGGTCGCGTATTTAGAAGATGGTGAATTTGCCGTTTTAACACCTAAAGATTTTCGCATTGCAACCTTAGACAGAAAAGCAGTTGAACGGAATCAGGAGAAAATAGAATGGTCAGAAGATCAGGCTAAAAAGAATAAATTTCCCCATTTTATGCTCAAGGAAATATATGAAGAGCCGGAAGCGGTCGAAAACGCCATTAGGGGCAGGCTTATAATTAAGGACGGGTTAGCCAAGTTGGGCGGACTTGAGGCAGTTGAGAAAGACTTGAGAAAAATAAATAGGCTTATTATTACCGCTTGCGGAACGGCTTACTATGCCGGCCTGGTTGGTGAATATATGCTCGAGGAATGTTCTGGATTAGCGGTCGAAACCGAATATGCTTCGGAATTAAGATATAAGAACCATAGTCCGAATTTAAAAACATCTCTTTTAACAGTCAGTCAGTCAGGAGAAACGGCTGACACTCTCGGGGCGTTAAGGGAAATGAAAAGAAAGGGCCTGTTAACTTTAGGCGTGGTTAATGTTATTGGTTCTTCGATTGCCCGTGAAACTAGGGCCGGAGTATATAATCATGCCGGTCCGGAAATAGGAGTAGCTTCGACTAAGGCATTCGTTTCTCAGGTGGCGGTTATGGCCCTATTGTCTTTGTTTTTTGGAAGACAGAGGGCCTTGTCTTTGGCAATGGGCAGGAAAATAGCCGAGGAATTAAGCAAACTGCCCGATAAAATGAAAGTTATCTTAAACCAAGCCAAAGAAGTTAAAAAAATAGCCAGGAAGTATTATAAGTATGATAATTTTCTTTATCTTGGGCGCAAATATAATTATCCGGTTGCTCTTGAGGGGGCACTCAAACTCAAAGAAGTGTCATATATTCATGCTGAAGGATATGGGGCGGGGGAGATGAAACATGGCCCGTTGGCAATTATAGATAAGAATTTTCCGTCAGTAATTATCGTTCCATCAGATTCCATGTATGAGAAGGTTATAAGCAATATCCAAGAAATAAAAGCTCGCAAAGGGCTGGTTATTGCTATTGCTACCGAGGGCAACAAGGAAATAGCTAAATTAGCCGATAACGTAATATATATACCTCAAACCATCGAAATGCTGACCCCGATTCTATCAGCAATGCCGCTCCATCTCTTTGCTTATTATGTTGGAGTTCTCTGCGGTTATGACGTCGATAAACCTCGCAATCTTGCTAAATCAGTTACGGTGGAATAAACTCTAAACATTATGAAATGTGTAATTCTGGCGGCCGGGGAGGGAATAAGGATGCGGCCGTTGACAGACAATACCCACAAATCAATGCTCAAGGTGTGGGGACGACCGATTCTCGAGCACATCTTAAGTGATCTTCCTTCGGAAATAGATGAAGTGATTTTAGTTGTGGGTTATTTCAAGGAAAATATAATTAATTATCTGGGGAATGAGTTTGGTAATCTTAAAATTAAATATGTTGAACAGAAACAAAAACTAGGTACCTATAAAGCCCTTGAGCTTTGTAATGGCATGTTAAAAGAAAATGAAAAATTCATGATGCTTTATGCGGACGACCTACATGGAGCCGAAGGACTCAAAGAATGTGTCAATTGCGGTCAGAATGCCATACTTGTCTATGAAGCGGACGAACCGGAGAAATTTGGTGTTATTGAAATAGGTGGCGACGGTATGGTTATCGGAATTGAAGAGAAGCCTGAAAATCCCAAAACTAACCTGGTTTCTACCGGCGCTTTGGTTTTAGATAAAAAAATTTTTGATTTTCCGGCAAAACGACATAAAAACGGAGAATATTATTTAACCGATAGCGTAGAGCAAATGATAGAGGCAGGATATAAATTTAAGGCAATAAAATCCTCATCCTGGATTCCAATAGGATATCCTGAAGATATTTCTAAAGCCGAAACAATTCTATTGACAAGCGATGAGAATAATTAAAATTGATTCCAATAAGAATTATTGAGGTGGGCGTTCTCAAAGCGTAGGCTATAAAACTAAGGGAATGACCAGATTCATCTATAAGAAAATTATAAAAGTCGCCTGTCCGATTTTAGACGGCGAGGAGATACACTTTAATGCTACCGGCTTTGGACATTTAATCCGCAAACTAAAAATCAGGTCAAGAAATGAACAGAAAAGGAGATTTAGATTAATATCATTTTGCCAAGAAAATAATTTTAGAGTCAACCATGATAGAGGATTATCGTGAGAAAAAAGCCAAGAAGGGTAAAATAGTGAAAGAATAGGCGCTTGTGCATACATTCGGGATTTTAACCGTAAAGCTTATAATCCGGCAGGTCGGTAAAGGTAACAAGCGTTTTTACAGCATAATGCGAAAAGACACTAAAAAAATCGCCTTAATGGCGGTTTTTTTAGTGTGCCTGCTATCAACTCTGATGTTGATAGGAGCTTGCGCTTCGCAAGCACACTTAGAATATATCATAATCCAACATAAAAATACAAGAGCTGTGGATATTCAGTTTTTGATATTTTGCAAACAAAAAGCCGACTAATTAATCGGCTATACCTCTACGGATTGTGGTCTATGCAAGCCTATCAAAAGAAGCGGACAGTCTGCTGGAACAACCGTACCAAATTTTTCCCAGCCTCTTTCTTGAGACCATTTCTCAACTTCGCTCATTATCTGTTCGGCTAGACTAGGGTCATATCCCCGTGGTAAGGGTACTATAATCGCTAGTCCTGCTTTTCTGGTACTAGCTGATTCAGGCAAATCTTGAACTGGACCACTTTTTTCTCGAGATGCCTGAACGCATTCTAATGATGTTAGAAATTCTTTTAATGCGTTAAGTTCTGGTTCGGGAAAATGCTCTAGGCATTGAATATAGCCGTATGAAGAGCAGGCGACTTCCATCATTTCAGCAGTAATGTTTGGGTCAACAGTAATTTTTTTACAAACAGGACATGGTTGCGGTTTATCGTGCCATTTGTACTGCTTCGCCATAAAAATTTCCTTGTTAATAATACTGGGAATAGGATACAATATTTTGGATATTTTGCAAACAAATGTTGCGGGGGTTGCCCTCCTTCGCTAAAGCTACGGAAGGATACAACACGATGTCGGCCGTCTCGCCAAGGGCGGACGAGCCTCGCCCCAAAAGGGCGGGAGTAGCAATTCGGCAGATGACCGGCTATCAGCCGTTTGGATTTGTGAGGAAGTGGTAGTGTCACAGAATCTAAACCCGTGACTGGAATTCACAGGTTTTTGGTTGATAAAAACAAAGCCCCACGTTGCCGTGAGGCTTGACCGGCTAATGTGCTGGTCTACTTCTTCCCGCCAAGTCGCTCGCAGTGCCATCTCCGCAGTCGCTTGGCTGCATCGTACTTCAGGGCGGCAAGTAAGTCCTTGCCGACTAAGTCCTCGCAGAACACTTCTACTTCGGGGTAAATGCTGTTCTCCTCTGATACAAAGACTCGGTCTTCGACATAGTCGATGACTAATCCGATTTGGGTCGGGTGCTTGTAGCTTCCGAAATCGACAACGATGACTGAGCCTTTGAATGGTGGTGTGTTCAGCTCAACTCGCCGGGTGAAGTAGTACGGGTCGGAGTACTCCGTTGCTCGTACTTGCAGGTGAATTCGTGCTTCGATCTTCATCGAAGACCTCCTCGATGTCGGGGGACCGGAATGGTCCCACCGTACTGGGAGGTTTCAAAACAATCATCTGTTCCTCCTTGGTCATATGGAAACTTGGTACTTCTTCTTTCGAGTCCACTTTCCGTCAACTTGCTCGTAGAACTCGAAGAGTCCTGACAGAGCATTGTTTATGGCTTCTGGCGTCTCGTGATTGCTCCAGCCGAAGAAGCCGCCATTGAGGTAGTGGACAGCCATCGCACAGAAATCTTCCAATGACACCTCATGCTCACCGATGCGAACGCCATCAGTTGGATTGATACTGCGAAAGCCGGTTTCCACTGCTCCGCCGTCTGTCGTCTGAACTACTAAACTCACTTGGACCCCCTTTTTGATTTCAAAGATGTTTCTATAATAACAAAAAACCTTGATTTAGTCAAGGTCGTGAAATAAATTAGTTAGTTATTCTGAATAAGTTTTTTAGCTTCAATTTCGTAGCTGGCATACTGGAAGAAATAAAAAGTATGCCTATTATCATTGCCATAATAAGCAATGCAATCCTCAAAAAGACTAGGATTTTCTAATACAGCGTAACTTGTTCCTGTTTTGGACATTATTTACCCTCCTTTAGTCTGCTATATTCGGCTTCGGCCAGTTGGAGAGCCATCCCTAGTTGGGATGCCGTAAGGCCAGACTTGGCTTCAAGATGTCGCTGGAATCCCCGCAGTTCTCCCACTGCTTGGGGCCACATTTTAAGAATGTCATCTTTGCTCCAGGGCGTATTCGGGAAAAACCGTCTTTCTAGATTCGGTCTATATTTATGAAGAACCATGGTAAATTCCCGCACATCTTCTTCAGAGGTTAAAACTACATTTTGCATTAATACCCAAACCTGACTATCCGTTAATACATCGTCTGAGATACAGGCAAGTTTGAATTGTTCAACAGAAAGTTCCCTAGTCTCTGGCATTTATATTCTCCTTGTCAAAAATCAAAGTGATTGTATGTTATCACATATTTCTAATAAGTCCATCAATGTCCCCATTGTCATTCACGACATTCACCAAATTCACCAAGCCACCTCCCCCAGAAAATGAGTTTCTATTATCAACAGTGTGTAGTGGATAACGGCTGATAAATCAGCGTGTTTATTTTAGTTCTAATGCAATTAAGCCGAAATTCTTTATTTTCTCTTTATAGTTGGGATAACTATAATAAGCATTTTGTAGTTCTTTTTCAGATGAGATATTGGGCATTATTTTCTTAATAGGATAGGTTTTTATAAGAGATTTTATAGACTTAAATATTTCCGCTTTTTTAACTATTTTCTCAAATCTTTCTTTGCCACAGACTAAAACAACTGTATCGCCAGCCTTTATATTTTTGTATCTTTCCGTTCCAGCCCTAGTCTCCACGGTTTTCTTGCCCGATTTTATATTTAGAAAAATATCTTTATTTACTACTCTGAATCGCAAGGTGTATTTCATATCAATAAATTAAAACAAAAACTGGCCGAAATAGCCAGAGTTTTTAAAAAATAAAAAGGCCGAGATTTACTCGGCTATTCCTGGTGTAAAAGTTTGTCTACATTTTGGACAGGTCATCTTTTCTAGACGGATGTCGCAAGACGGACAGTAAAAATAAAAGCACAGGCTTTGCATATCTGGTCTTAATTTACATTCGGGACAAAAGCCATTATCCAGGCGGGCATTACAGGGAGGGTCATCATGATGCAGAACTATTTCAGCCTTCATAATTCTTAGTCACTCTCTCTTTGTTGAGATAATCAAAGCGTCTTTTAATACATTCCCAGACTTTTCCATTATCGAGCCATTCGCAGGCTTCTTTTAAAATTCTTGTATCCACTGATTCGGCCAATTCTTTTGAAGTATTAACAAATCTTTGAAAAAGGTTATTATAGCGACCTCCGTGATTTAAGCATAGTCCTTTGGGATTAACCACGAGCCCAACCCAGTTGACGTTTTCTATGTGACCGTCAAAGAAGAAGATATTATTGTAAGCCGTAGGTATGTGAGATTTTCTCATCAGTTCTTGACCGACAGAACTATTTCGAAAAGCATTAGTCCACAGGAAAATCTTTTGTGCATAGGCCAGGCCATTCTTCAGGTTTTCGGCCCGAAGAGCCTTTTCTTTTGCCTCTCGTTCTTGTTTTTGTTGTGCCCTTAGTCATTCATCGGCTATTCTTTTTTCTCGGAACTCTTTAGTTAGTTCCTTAATGTTTTCAGGAACAGAGAAAACTGAATTATTTTTAGCCATAAACTCTCCCTATTTGTTAAATTACTGTACGAAAAATCTTATCACTTATTCAATAAAAGTCCAGGACAGTACTCTGCGAGAGTCGCTCGTATAATCATTATCGTCACACCTATCGTTGAGACTAAGTACTTCTTGTCCGTTCCTAAATACTACAAGACAGTAAAAACTAATCGTTCCACCAGTATATCGTCCTCCAGTCTGAGTATGTCTTGTAAGTACAACCGTAAAATCTTCTGTTGTAGTTAAAATAATATGTTTTGAAAAAGAGATTAACCACTTAAGATCATCTGTCTTAGTTAACCGAATGAATTCATCGGCAAGAAAAGCCTTCTGACTTTTGTCTCTATTGTAGCCTGGTAAGGATGCCCAGCCATCTTCACCACCGGTAATTTGCGTTGCCCTATCAAGAACTTCAGAAAACATTATTTTTCCTCATTGTTAAGTTTCGTTAGCTTAAATTATCACAATGGGTTCTAACCTGCAATGCCGTTCAACAAAATAACCTAGATTTCTCTAGGTTATTTTTCATGTTGCAGAGTTGGGTCTTCGTTGGCATTTATTAATACCGAGTATTAGGGAGATCTATGCGTTTACTAAAAATTAAAAAGCAGCTGTTGCCGCTCCTAGAAAGTATTGCTTTGCTTGAATCTGGTTATGCCTTCTTGGCAGGTTTTACAATTTTTGAGATGTTCAATGATTCTTGAATCTTCTTCTCCCGCATTCATAAAAGAAGCTACTCTGTTGGGAGATAAACATTCATCTGTGGGACCAACACGAATATTATTCCTATCGTTTCCGCATGGTAATTTTTCCCAGAGCTTCCAGTAACTGTCCATTAACCGTCTCCTAGTCCTAGTAAAAAGCTAAAAACAAAATACCACATTAGTGGTATTTTGTAAAGCGATTCCAACTATGTCCTATTTGTTGCGGGGGCAGGATTTGAACCTGCGACCTTCGGGTTATGAGCCCGACGAGCTACCGCTGCTCCACCCCGCGATCAGACTTCAATATAAATAGTATACCACTAAAAGTTGTCATGCAAGCTTCTGCAAAACAAAGGCAAACAAAATTAAAATTCAGCCGAAAAAAAATAAGATTGTTTGACATTTTAGGTGTTTTCTGATAAGATATGATTATAAAGCCTAGCATGCGAATAGCGCACTACAAATGCGCAGGCGATTTCCGAGGAGTTCCTCTTGTGAACCTTCGCCTTAACCCATGCGAATGCTAAAGATAGCAAGGCCTGGTCGAATTGCAATGATTATAGGCTGATAAATGGGCGTTATTTCAGCTACACTGAAATTCGCTCGATATCAGTCGTATATAAATATTGTGGCAAAGTCACAAGACAGAGATCGAGATTTTGTAGAGATGATCATCAAGGAAATCGTTAATAAGCCTGATGATGTTAAAGTTGTCAGGACAGTTGATGAGCTCGGTGTCTTGCTCTCCGTTAAAGTTGATCCGGAAGATATGGGTCTTCTAATCGGACGAGCCGGCTCTACAGCTAAGGCAATCAGAACTTTGGCAAGAATCGTAGGAATGCGAAATAATGCCAGAGTCAACCTCAAGATTGAGGAGCCGGAAGGTGGACGAGCTCCAGCCAGCACCAGAGGCGACGCCACCCGAAACGTTGAAGACGTTATGGGGGATCTAGATATGTAAATGAGACTCTAAAATCCGACCGAAAAGTCGGATTTTAGTTAGTCGAATTTATCCAGCCTCATCTGGCCACAAGATGTTTATTAAGGGAAATAGAGCCGAAGGCGTTTTGCAGAATAAACTAAGTATTAGATTTTAACATCACTCCAGATGGGGCTGGGTAAACTTCGCAAATTTTACATGGTAACCAAAAACCAGCGAAAGCTGGTTTTTGGATTAACTTGTGCCGCTTTTATATTTGTAGTATAGTATCTGAGGTACTTAAATACTTGAAGGGTGAGGCGAAAAATGGATTTTTTGATTGCCATGGGTATTTCACTCTATTTTCTGATGTTTCCCTATACGCTTGGCTTTTTAGGATTTTTTGGATTAGGCACCTCTCTTTATATAAGCATGAAATCGGCCCACTAGTCTATTCTTTTCTGCTGGCCTTGCCGATAAATATTGTTGTCGTGTTTGTTTACCTTAAATATTTTGCCAAGTTTGGATAAAGCCCAGTCGGGCTTTCTTTTTATGAAAATTGATATTGTTACTATTTTTCCAGATTTATTTTCCGGATTCTTAAGTGAATCATTATTGGCGCGGGCGCAAGCTAAAAAATTACTAACAATTAAGACTCACGACTTGAGAAAGTGGACTGATGATAAACACAAAACTGTTGACGATAGGCCGTATGGCGGGGGAGCAGGCATGGTTTTAAAGATTCAACCTATCTATGAAGCGGTTGAATCTTTAAAACCAAATTTAAAGTTTAAAATTCAAAATGTAAAATTTAAGAGTAGGATCATACTATTATCTGCAAAGGGAAAGACATTTACCCAGAAAGACGCCAGAAGACTATCAAAATATGACCAGCTGATTTTTATTTGCGGAAGATATGAAGGGGTAGATGAACGGGTAGCCGAGCATGTAGCCGATGAAGAAATATCAATTGGGAATTTTGTATTGTTTGGTGGAGAGGTAGCGTCAATGGTGGTTATTGAAGCGGTTTCGCGTTTAATTCCGGGAGTCGTTCAAAAAGAGGAATCAATTAAGAACGAAAGTTTTTCGGACAAGGAAGCAAGGGAGAAAGAGTATCCGCAATATACAAGGCCGGAGGCCATAAAGTTAAAGGTTAAAAGTGGAAAGTTGAAAGTTTTAAGAGTGCCAGAAATTTTATTGTCGGGGAATCATAAGAAAATTGAGAAGTGGCGACGACGAAATACTGAATAGAGCACTACGAATGTATTAATGAATGGCGTAATAAACAGAGTAGATAACTGGCTATTGACTTGCTTTTTTGATGGGAATATAATAGAAGTAATATGCAAGCAGGACAGTAAGCCATAAGCACAATTCAACACACTTAATATAATCACGATTGTTCCCCAAGGGAATAATCGTGATTATATTATTGTCAAAATTCAGAGACAGCAATATAATCGTTCAGGAAAGAACTTTCCCAATTTTATATAGTTAACCAGAATTCCTGTCCAGCCCCAGTTTATTAAAACTGGAGTTGGATTTATTTAAGAGAGTTTGATCCTGGCTCAGGATGAACGCTGGCGGCGTGGATAAGGCATGCAAGTCGAGCGAACGCAATAGCAATATTGCGTGAGCGGCGAACGAGTTAGTAATACCTTGGAACGTACTCCGAAGACGGGGATAACTAGTCGAAAGATTAGCTAATACCCGATATTGTGGCAACATGAAAGGTGTAAACCACTTCGGAAGCGGCCTAGGTCCTATCAGCTAGTTGGCGGGGTAACGGCCCACCAAGGCTACGACGGGTAGGGGGTGTGAGAGCACGGCCCCCAACGATGACACTGCGATAAAATTTTGTCGCCTTCAGCGGTAACGCTGAAGTAAAATCTAGCTTATAACGGCGAAACCTCAAAGAGACAACGCCGTGGGAACCCAGCTCTAGTTTTACTATTATAATTTTGGCAATTTTAAATTTAAAATTGCTAGTGTTAATTATGATAGATTCTGTTCAATTTTGTATTTTATTTATGATGGTAAAACTAGGGCTGGGCCCGTAACGACTTAGTTCCCTCGAACTAGATAGTGGGCGATGAAGCAGAAATGCTGATGGTCTACTATAATATGCTAGCGCCAACACATATTTTTGGAGAAAAAAGCAACCCGGAGGTTGCTCAAAGAAAGGGAGAATTTATAGATTCATTCGCCTTCTTATCAAAAAGCTTATGGGTAATGATATTAATGCGGTAAAGATGAAAGCTGTGGTGAATGTCGTAATTTTTAAGTTATTAAGTGTTGCTGCCAATAATACGGTAATCGCATACCACAACACAAAACATTCAAATTTATTCATTGATACCCTCTCGAGTTGATATTAATACGCTGTAATAATTATAATAGTTAATTGATTTTTTGTCAAGTTTAAACTTGACTTCCAAAAATATGTGTTGGATGAAGACATAGTCTATACCATTAGCGATAATGGACAAATATGACGGGTCATACACCTACGGGTGGCTGCAGTCGAGAATATTCGACAATGGGCGAAAGCCTGATCGAGCGACGCCGCGTGTGGGAAGAAGTCCTTCGGGATGTAAACCACTTTTGCGTGGGAGTAATTTTGAAAGTACCACGAGAATAAGGGGTTGCTAACCTCGTGATCCTATTAGGGATGGCGCGAGGCTCCTCCAGTAATGGAGGATAGGAAAACTCAACTTATATGCGGGGACATCTTTCATTGTCCGCTGAATAAGTCCCAGTTTATCTGGGCGCGATGAAAGACAATCCGCAGGGAAGTCACTGAGCGCATATTTAGGATCTTAAAAATAAAAAAACTCTGCAGAAAATGCAGAGAAGGATGACTACTTATCAAAAATTTTATCGTGGATTATAAGGCCGACAAATAAGACGGCAACAACGATAACAATGCCAATGTCGCATAGCAGGGCATAGTATAGAGACGACCATATAGGCGAAAAACTATGTTGCCAGAGGCCGAGTAATGTCCCGATAGCTAAAGCTATAAAAAACGGTGATAGAAAAATCAGAACAATAATTGCGACTATGGCTGATAGGGTGCCAGAAAGAGATTGGCAAAGTCCGTAAGTACTCATTCTTGACCTTGGCTCGTAAAAACTTTTTAAGATTCTATCTAAGATTCTATCATAGAATAAAAATAATGCAAGAGATTCTAAATATGTGCTTAGTTGACCCCTCAGAGACTTGATTCTTCGGAATCAGATAGTAAGTTTTTACTTACTATAATACGTTGAGCTCCTGCTTATATGGTAGGATGATGATATAGTCCAATATACTAGACAATACATTTATATTTTGTCAAAGGCCAGCAGCAGCGGTAATACGAGGACCCCAAGCGTTATCCGGAATTACTGGGCGTAAAGCGCGGGTAGTCGGTTTTGCTAGTCGAATGTTAAATCTCATGGCTCAACTGTGAGACCGCATTCGAAACGGCAAGACTAGAGTGGGTTAGAGGCAAGCGGAACGTGCGGTGTAGGGGTGAAATCCATTGATATTGCACGGAACACCAAAAGCGAAGGCAGCTTGCTAGGGCCCTACTGACGATCAGCCGCGAAAGTGTGGGCATAAAAAAGGATTAGATAAATCCTTGCTCCGATTAAATCGGGGCGAATGGTGTCCTTCTCGATAGCAATATCGAGATGAGCATCTAGCTGTATCGGGGAAGCCCGTTTTAGTCGAACGGGGAATCCCGAGGGAAGTCATTTGTTCAGATTTTTGGAAATTAAAAATACCTCGTGAAAGGTATCAGAAGACTAGAGAATAAAAACGATATAACGACATGTGATGTAGACGATAACAATAATTGCGGCAGCCATGTAACCGCATAGTTTCAGAAAACTATCTGCTTCTATTGCTTTTCGTCTCTGTTCTGGTGGAAGTGACATAAGTAAGTCGCTAAAGTCAAACATATCACCATGCATGTTTTTCTCCTTCTCAATTTCGTAAGTAATGTGCTGAAATTAATCATAGCACTAACCGCAGTATTAGTCAACTTAATATTCAAAAATCTGAACAAATGACCCCGTAGAGACTATGTAATTTATTAAGATAGAAAATGATGGAAAAATCATTTTTGTCGGATCGAAGTAAAGAAATAATTTTAGGTTCTATCCTTGGCGACGGATCATTAAAGATCCATAAGCCATACAAGAATGCGCGTTTTTCTTTTCGCCATTCTATTGGCCAGAAAGATTATTTTTTCTGGAAGGCCGAGCAATTAAAAGAAATTTCTGGTGATTCATATTATTGGATCCAAAAATCAGACGGCTTTGGTGGAGAGAAGATAAGGTATCAGAGTCTAGCTCTTGAATTTCTCACTGAACTTTATCGTTTAACTCATAAAAATGGCCAGTTTACTATTAAAAGAAGGTGGCTTAACATGATTACTCCACTTTCTTTGGCCATCTGGTGGCTAGATGATGGTTCATTAATTGTAAATAGTCGAAGAGGCGTTATATGTACTGATCCATTTAACTATGAAGACCAGAAAATATTAGCTCGTTACCTACAAGTAGTATGGGGAATAAAAGTTATAATAGCTAAAACTATCCGTGAATACGGTGGTAGAAAAAGAGAATACTATCGTTTATGGATAAGATCCAGTGAAGAATTAAAAAAATTAATGCGAATTATTCTACCCCACATAAAAGTAGCATCAATGTTACCTAAAGTATTGTTTCTTTACAGAAATTCTGAATTACAACAACGCTGGATCTCTGAAGTGAGTTTAGCGACGGGTTTTTCTAAAGAAATTATTGAAAAATATGTCGCTATCAAGAAAGCTAAGTGGAAAAATTTCAGAGAATGATATAGTCCGATCCTCCAAGCAATTGGAGATGTAATAATTTTTCATTTTGAATTTTTGTTACTAAGTAACAAGTAGACCCTTGTATTCCACACCCTAAACTATGCAGACTAGCTATCGGGAGCATCGACCCTTCCGGTGGTAAAGCTAACGCGTTAAGTCTGCCGCCTGGGAAGTACGAGCGCAAGCTTAAAACTCAAAGGAATAGCCGGGAATTCGCACAAGCAGTGGATCATGTGGTTCAATTCGACACTGAGCGAGAAACCTCACCAGGGCTTGAAATCCAGATGCAAGTCGTAGAAATACGATCGCCTTCGAGGGTTCTGGACAGGTGATGCACGGCTGAAATTATCGGCCGGCAGAGAAGTAATTCTCTACAAAAAGAACCAGCTCATAACGGTGGAGTCCAAAATGTTTTAATGTTAAAATTAAGATATGGATAATACCGTGGGAAGTTCGAGTACAAGTTTTTGTAACTTTCCGAGATCAACCGAAGACTATTACATTCTTGGTTTATGGTGCGCCGATGGCTACCATTGGACCAGTAGTATCGGGTTGAGCAATATTGATTTATCTTTAATCCAAAAATTTAGAAGTTTTCTCTCAGGATTATTTCCCAAGGATAGAATTAAATTAGATCAATATAAGACCGGAAAGAGAAAGTATGTCGGATATAAGCTTTATGTAAATTGCAGACCATTATTAAGGATTTTTAAGGAATTCAAAGATAATAGCCAGAGAAAAATAAATAATTCTGAAGATATAAAGGCTTATATGGCAGGAAGATTTGATGGAGATGGATGTATATCTAAAGATTTAAAACGAGACTGCAGAATATCTTATGGCAATGAGATTGATGCAAAACTCGATGCCGGTTTATTAAAAGAAATTGACATAATACCCAAGATATACAGATATCGTACATCCAACACATTTGTAATTTATATTTCTAGATTTGATATAAATAAATTTACAAATGGCATTAGTCCATATTCAATAAAGTTACAGAAACTTGTACTCGGGTCCCGTAGAGACTCTGATTATACAGAAATAATCAGGATGGCAGGCGTATAATTAAACTGCCATAAAACGCTGGCCCCCGCTAAGGCGGGGTGAAAGTATAGTCCGTACCATTAGGAATAGTGGAAGAATACGGTCGTCAGCTCGTCATTTGAATGGTTTCCTTAAGTGGATTAACGAGCGCAACCCCCGTTGTCTGTTATACGTGTCAGACGAGACTGCCTTCGTAAGAAGGAGGAAGGTGGGGATGACGTCAAGTCAGCGTGTCCCTCTGATGTCCTGGGCTACACACATGATACAATGGGTGTCACAATGGGTTGCCAAGCCGTAAGGCGGAGCTAATCCCATCAAAAGCACCCTCAGTTCGGATAGAAGGCTGAAACTTGCCTTCTTGAAGCTGGAATCGCTAGTAATCGCTGATCAGAACGCAGCGGTGAATACGTTCTCAAATTTTGCACTCACTGCCCGTCAACTCAAGGGAGCCGGTAATACCTGAAGATCCATTTTACAATGGGGACACGGTAGGATCGGTAACAGGGAGTAAGTCGTTTTGACAAAGTCATTGCGACATGGTCTAGTAATAGATCATAAAAATCTGACTAAAATCGGTGAAGCCTTACTATTAATTATTTGATATAATTGATGTATGAAGGTAATACCGAGGGAAGCTGGGAGAATCACATATTCAACCGAGATAAGAAATCTCAAAAAGTTAAGTTTTAGCGAGATTCAAAAGGACATCATTGTAGGAAACTTATTAGGAGATGGTCATCTTTGCCAAAACTGGTTTATGGATGACGGTAATGTAGTCAAAAAATCAGGAAAGGTTGTCGGATTTCATCTAAATACACAATCTTTTACAAGAGATGAAAATTTGAAGTTACTTAATTTTTTTCGTAGTGTTGATATTGTCGGAGCATTAGAAAAAAATCATGGGAAATATCGAATTGGTATCTGGAGAAAGCCATCAAGAGATATTTTTTTAGAGATTATTAAAGACCATATTATTCCATCAATGAAATACAAGCTCGGATGAGTATGTGATTCTCCTTAGCCCCGTAGAGACTTTGATCTAAATAGGTCAAGATAGCGTGAGATAACCGCTATAATACGTCGGCCCCCGCTAAGGCGGGGTGAAGATATAGTCCATGCCCGTAGAAATACGAGGAATAACATGAACAAGGCAAGGCTAGCGGAAGCTGGTCTTGGATCACCTCCTTTCTATATTTGAAATTTATTTCAAATATGCACGAAAGGATCGAAGTGGGAGGCGAAAGGTGGGTAATCGGAAAGTTTAAATATTTAAATATTTAAATATTGTCCTTTTTCACATCCAACCTCTGTCCTTCATCCCGTACGAAGTAGCCTAGCCAAGGTCCTTCGGACTCGTTCCGAAGGAACGAGCTAGACTTCGTTCGGGATTCAATTAAAAATGTAGTCGATATGAGTTTAATACTTATGCCTAGTCCGAAGGCTAAATCGGAGTTCGTTGATAAGAGCGAACACAAAATTCTTATCACTAGAGGAATTTTTGGTTAGCTATATAAAGTTGAGAAACAAAAAGCTTTCCATTGGAAAGCTTTTTGTTATAATTTAGAATATATATGACCCAAGTATTTTTTGTAATGATTTTAATCCAAGCCGTTGCTTATCTTTGGTTTCAGTCAAAAGGAGGTATTGTTTCCCATCGAAATTACATGATTGTTAATTTTTTGCTGATGGTTGGACAGTTTGCCCAAGCGGCGGAGAGCTATGCTAAAAGTGCAATGGCTAGCTTCTCAATCGCCAGCTTCTTTTTTATTATAACTGCAATCGGAATTTTAAAAAGGTATAATAAGTCAAAAGAAGATAAAAATTTGCCAACTTATCTGAGTTAGTCAATCTAAAAACTAAAAATCCCGCTAGGGAGCCTGGAACTAATTCTTGGGTTGTTAACCTGAATTATGTCCCAGGCTCCGAAGCGCGTCCCACGCTCTTGGGTCTTCTGTATCTTTTTCTACAAAACTGGAGTGTCTTTACGACTTCACTCGAACTTACTTTATCAAAAATTCGTAATGAACGAAAGCCCCGCCACTGCCTCGCTTCACTCGGCAACCCCAAAGAAAAATGTTCCTTTCAAAATTGTATTGAGCATCAAGACCGGAATCACCAAGTAATTCGTAGGCTTTGTCTTTCTCCAACAGCCAGGTGGCCTTACTCACCAGCGGGATCAAATGATTTACCTCTTGGAGATTAGCCGGTATTACTTGCCAAGCCAAGGGCACAATTAGTGGCTCAGAACTGCATAAAATCATTGATTTGTAGCCAAAAAAGGACTCTCGGCCCCACTTAGTAAATCCGAATCTAGCCTCTGGATCTGATCTGGTCGTTCTCGCTCCTTTAGCTCTAGGTTTTTTGCATTTAGACCGGCTGGGTGTTCCGTCGGTAATTAAAATCTTGAGATTTAATATTTTAGAATCAACCAGAAAAGTGAGAATGATTCGACACCATTCAAGAATCCACTTATCCAGACAGCCAAGTCTTCTGCATAAAGTCCTATACGATGGTGTTTTACAACTTTTAAATTCACATGATCTGGCTATGTCCGGATGTTCTACTAAGAATCTGGCTAAACTTCTAACTGAAGTTAATCGGTAAGTCACCATTATCAGAAATGCCTTGATAATACTCTTGGTCGAATAAATATTTGGCCTTCCAATTTTACCAAAGACTTCTTCTATGTTAAGATTACCAATGATTTCAGAGAATATCTTGCCTAGATGGTTGTCATGAGACCTGATAGGCTGATAGCAAAAAACACCTCCTTTCTAGATATATTCATTATATCTTAGGGGGGTGCTTTTGTTTCTCAACAACCTAGGTATTACATGGAGAATTAGAATTATGTCCCAAGCTCCGAGTGCGGGGTTTTTAATTTATTCTGAGCTTGTGGATTCGACTAGCTCAGAGTTCGACTGAGGCTCACTCGAAGTCCCACCCTGAGGCTTTGTCGAATGGGTCGAAGGATTATTTTATCTGATAAGTAATCGTTACACTCACCACGATTTCATTCTCTCCGGCTGGAATTGATGGTCCGCCTCCGCCAACACCTCCGCGACTATCAGCTTCAGCTTTAAGCATATAGATCGGATAACCTCCGCCGCCTTCGTAGTAATTAACTATCTTGCCAAGTCTTATGCCGATTTGTTTTTTTAGGATAGATGCTTTTTCTTTTGCGTCTTTGATTGCCAATTCCCTTGCCTGGTTTTTTACTTTTTCCATATCATCAATCTGAAAGCCGAGATTATTAACTTGATTTGCTCCGGCCGTAACTAAGCCGTCAAGAACAGAGCTGACTTTTTCTAGGTCTCTGACTTTTACTTCAAATGATTGGTTTACTTGGTAGCCAGAGATCTTTTGTTGATCATCTTCTATGCATGGATAAGTTACCCCAGATTGATTCAAACTTAGCGGGCATGGTCGGGGATAGCTATATTGAGGATAAACATTGTATCCGCTGGTCTTGATATCTTTTTCTTCTATTCCTTGGTTTTTTAGGAAATCAACAACTTTTTGTGACTTTTTTGAATTATCATCTTGGGCTGCTTTCGAAGTTGCTGCTTCGGTTAGAATAGAAAAACTAACGGCGGCAATGTCGGGTTTAGTGAAAATCCTACCTTCGCCATCAAAAGAAACCGTGTTTATATTCGTTGCCGTTTTTGAAAGATGGTCAATACTTACCATCAAAAAGAGTGTCAATACGACCAAAACCGCTGTTCCCGCCCAGACTAGATATTTGTAGTTGTTGTTCATCCCATTAGAGATACTGCATAGCAGCCACTACCACTATATGGTGGCTTACGATACAATATGTTAATTAAACTTAATTTTATTTGCTAATCCCGCCAGGGATATCTCTAACGGGATTTATATACATTATTATACCTAATTTTTATGAAAAGGGAAGTTTATTTAATTCTAGATAACATCCGGAGCCGGGAAAATGTCGGTTCGATTTTTCGTACAGCTGACGCAGGCGGCGTTTCAAAAGTATATCTTTGTGGAATAACACCAACGCCAGAAACAAGTAGCAAGGAACAAGGAACAAATAAGATTGCAAAAACTGCTCTAGGGGCGGAGATGTATGTGTCTTGGGAGTACTATAGGGATACTTGGAGATTACTGAAGAAGTTGAAAGTTGATCCGCCAGCCGGCGGAGAAAAGTTAAAAATCATAGGATTAGAGCAGACAAAGGATAGTCAGAATATATTTAAATTCAGCCCAGAATTTCCATTAGCACTAGTTCTGGGCAACGAGGTCAAAGGTATAAGCCCTAAAATTTTAAAATATTGCGATAAAAAAATTTCCATACCCATGTATGGAAAGAAAGAGAGTTTGAATGTTTCAGTAGCAATGGGGGTGGCACTCTATCAATTATTAAAATGAAACTTCCTAGTAAAACTTTAGAAAAAAATCTTTTTAAATCAGGTTACCGGTTGATTTATGCTGTTGATGAAGTGGGAATGGGTTGTTTGGCTGGGCCAGTGGTAGTCTGTGCCGTGGCTTTTAAGAAAAAGTTTTTTGGTCAAAGTCATGAAAAGTTGAACGGATTGAGGGAGTCTAAGCTTCTTTTGCCGCACCAAAGAGAAAAGTTTGCTAAGGAACTTTTGACTGAAAATCTTGTCTATGCGATTTCATACGCTCATCCAAAGACAATAGATAAGTTGAATATCTATCAAGCGTCTCGCCTTGCCATGAGAAATGCGATTAATAAAATAAAACCGCAATTTAATTTAAAATCTATAATTCTCGTAGACGGGAATAAAAAAATTCCTGGATTAAAAGGTAAGCAATTAGCTATCGTGAAAGGGGATAGGAAAGTCTTTGCCATCGCTTGTGCTTCGATAATTGCCAAAGTCTATAGGGATAAAATGATGACGAGATATGCTAAGAAGTATCCCGGATATGGATTCGAAAAACATAAAGGCTATGGGACTAAGTATCATCAGGCTCAGTTAGCATCTCTTGGGCCATGCGAAATACACAGAAAGAGTTTTGCTCCAGTAGCTAAACTGATATAATAATAAAGTATGAAACGAACTAAGGTTGCTATCAATGGATTTGGTCGGATAGGGAGGTCATTTTTTAAGTTGGCTATAACCAGGCCCGAGCTTGAGGTTGTGGCGATAAATGATTTGGGAGACTTAGATAATTTAGCTTATCTTCTTCAATACGATTCGGCTTATGGGAGATATGGCAAAGAAGTTTCCGTAAAGGAGAAAGATAGTAAGAAGTATCTTTACGTTGATGGCTATGAGACATTATTTATCCAAGAAAAAGATCCTGCTATGCTTCCATGGGGAGCGTTGGGGGTGGATATTGTTATCGAAGCAACTGGCGTTTTCGATAGTTATGAAAAAGCTTCAGCCCATAAGAAGGCTGGCACTAAGAGGGTAGTTATCACTGCTCCGGCGAAGGACGATGATGGTCCTGATACTAAAACTGTTCTAATGGGTGTAAATGAAGAAGATCTTAAAACTTGTTCTATTTCTTCAAATGGTTCTTGTACTACTAATTCTGTTTCCCCGGTTATGCAGATTATGTCCGAGAAGCTTGGTGCTAAAAAGGCGTTTCTTTCGACTACTCATGGCTATACTGCTACGCAGAATCTCATTGATGGACCAGTTAAGGGTCATGATTGGCGTCGGGGGCGAGCGGCGGCAGCTAACATTTCACCTTCATGGACTGGAGCGGCGATTGCTACAACTCGAGCAGTTAAATCTCTGGCCGGTAAATTTGATGGGGCTTCAATGCGAGTGCCAATTATAACTGGTTCTTTATCTTGTATCATCATGCTTGTTAGTAGGCCAACAACAGTTGAAGAGATAAATAATATTTTTAAAGAAGCCGAGAAAGAAGAGCGTTGGAAGGGGATATTGAGAACTACAACTAATCAGCTAGTTTCATCTGATATTGTTGGTGATCCTTACGCGGCAATCATCGATCTTGGTTTGACCAAAGTTGTTGACGGTGACCTTTGTGCAGTATTTTCTTGGTATGATAATGAGTTTGGGTATACCAATACATTAGTTCAGCATGTTATCAAAGTAGCTGAACTAATGTAAATTTCTAAATCCTAATTTCTAATTTCTAAAAGTTTGGTATTGGAGTTTTGGCATTATTTAGAGATTAGAACTTAGATATTAGAGTTTGCATTGTGGAGATTGTTTCAATAATTTTTAGGCCGATGATCACCTTTACATTGGTAGCATCATTTTCATTGTTTTTTATGCAGTTATTTTTTATAGCCGGAATATTAAGTACGAAGATACAAAGAAATGTTATTGATGAAACAGACGAGATGAAACATTTGAACGGTTATATGACGGCGGCGTTGGGGGGATTGGTTGCTGGGTCAATTTCTCTAATAGCGATGGCGTTTTTGTAGGACTTTATATATGTTAAACCATGTCCGAACTTCATATAATTGAAAAACCAATAACCAAAGAAAAATTAAAAGAAATTGCCGAAGAAAGATTCGGCGATTTAGTTAAGGGGGCGGTGGATATAGAACAGAGGATTATGGTATTGGGCGGGGAGTTTCATATGGATGAAAGTCATTTTTTATACGAACAGCGTCATTCAAAATCAGACAATGTCTGGGGGATTAACTTATATCCCGATAAAGCTGGAGATAATATGTTGGAATTTGATTCTGTTATAAATATCAAATCAAACTTGGGGAACCGGTCTCGTGGCATCGATGACCCAAAAGTTCAGGAAAAAATCAGAGAAATTGTGAATAAGTTAATTAAATAAAATTGGTATAATAGATTATGGCTAATTTGCAAGAAAATAGGTGGCATTCAATGTCTTTATCTGAACAATTAGCCAATATTGGCTCGGAAGTTGGTAGGGCTGCTAAGTGGCAAGGAAAGGATGAAGAAAAATTTAAGGGGGCCGTAACAAGAGCTTCAGAATTTTTTGATTTGACCCTTGAAGATCAACGATGGAAGGGTCGCCTTTTTGAAATAGGGCGGGTTAAAGAATTATTTTATGATGGTATTTCCGGAAGAAATGAATATAAAACCGATTTAAAAGATTTGGAAAATTATTTTTATCCTTTTATGAGCTTTGTTGCTAGACAATATACATTCTAATGGGTCACTATATTCACGACAATAAAGTAGAAGAGCTAGAAGTTATTGCTAACAAGGCGAGGGAGCTTTTGATTGAGGAATTGATGGCGGCAGGGTCGGGACATACCGGAGGGCCGTTGGGTATGGCTGATATTTTTACGGCTATGTATTTTCATGTTTTGAACCATGATCCTAAGAATCCAAAATGGGAAGAGCGAGATTGGCTGATACTTTCGAATGGCCATATTACACCGATAAGATATGTTTCAATGGCTCAGGCCGGATATTTTCCAGTTGAAGAGTTAAAAACACTTCGTAAGTTCGGTACTCGTTTGCAGGGTCATCCGGAAAGAGAAAAATTACCTGGAGTTGAGACTACCTCAGGTCCTTTAGGGTCAGGGCTTGGCCAGGCCTGT
>Ga0209541_10001791_pt1 | contig 42018 bp, 50 predicted proteins | sample RifCSPlowO2_01_FD_184027 | JGI IMG/M metagenome (GOLD analysis project Ga0209541, IMG submission 184027) | Groundwater microbial communities from Rifle, Colorado - Rifle CSP2_plank lowO2_0.1 (SPAdes) (version 2) | ecosystem: Environmental > Aquatic > Deep subsurface > Groundwater | place...
AAATAACCAGCCAATTCCCTGCGGGTCTTCCTTTATTCTATTGGTTCAACCAGACCGCGCAGTACTCTTGGCTGTTGGGTCCATTGGTTCGACAAATAGCTTCATATCTTTCTTTTGACTTTGTTTTCCATTCATCGAAAAATATTTTTTTGTTGAAGTCCCTGTCAACTTTTTCTAGGACCCATTTTCTGTAGGTCTCGAGGTTTTTGGCCTTCTCTATCCACTTGTTGTACAATATAACAAGGTAAAAGTCTGTCATCAAGTGGGCTAAGGCATCGGCTGTGGCAACAACTTTACCCTCAACTGTTTTTGGTAAAACATCTTCACAGCTGTGATATAGTATTGCATCCTTTACTTCCGATATTTTGTCTTGAGGATAGCCTTCTTTACCCATCAATTCTTCTGCCTTCTTCAGGCTTTCATCCATAAGTTGTGGATCGTTCCAAACACCCCATGCCCTTGCAACATCATGGAATAGGGCAGAGAGTACACAAATTTCTATATCCGCTTTAACTTCGAGAGCTATTTTTTCTGAATAACTAGAGACGACCTTTACGTGGTTTTCAAAAAACCAAGCCTTCATGAATTCGTTGTCGCTGTTTTTATAGAGCTCTCTGACTTGGTTTTCTATAGATTTTAGTTTCATATTATTTGGGTCTTAAATCAGATCTTCGCGGCTTACTATGGTGATTGGCGAGTTGATGTTGTCCTTTTCCATTCCAACCAAGAACTTCACGCCTTTTCTTCTTGCTGCGTTTTCAACCTCGAAGTCGACTTTGCCATCAAAAACAACTGTGTGCGGGTTTTCTATTGTCCTCAATATGTTCGGGAGCTCCTTTACAGGGACACGGCCCATCAGCTGTTTGTTTGAATCGAAGATACATGCCGCGCGCGTGCCGACCAATTCTTCTAAGGCTGTCTTGAATTCTTTTTTCTGGTCTGGCTTTAATCTCACTGGTCTTGCTGCACGTGGAGGTCTGACTGAAGGTGACCTATGGCTTTGGTAGCGGCCTCTTGGCCTATAATCTTCTTTTTCAGGTAATCTTGTTTGTGAGGTTTCGGCTGAAGCTCCTGTCTGCTCAGTTTGTCTTTTCTCAAAGGACGCGAATTTGCCGTTCTTGGCTTCGCCCCTGAACTGCTCGACTGTTATCCTATCCCTCAAAGATTTGAAGATTTCTTTTTTTGAAAGCTCTTCAACTTCCTTTCCTTCAGGCGCTTTTGCTACATAGTCTATGTCTAGGATTTGTAAAAGCGATGTTACAATTAACTGGCCGCCCCGGTCACCGTCGACAAAGACTGTTGTCTCCTTGCCTTTTGTTATTTCTCCAAGTTGTTTTGGTACTGATGTCCCTTCTGCTGCGATGGCATTCCTTACGCCATATCTTAACAAATTAAGGACATCTGCACGGCCTTCAACAATTATTAAGTTATCTGCTGTGGCTACATCTGGACCTGCTGGCAAGCCCTGATATATTGTTATTTCGCCTGATCGCACTGATTCTTTTATCTGCTCTGATACCTCCTCTATGTTTGGTTCAGAAGTTTCCATCATCGTTTTTAAAATTTCTTGGGCTTTTGAAATCACTGCAGACCTTTTGTCTTCCATGACATCTTCAACCTTTTCCAATTTAACTGCTGCAGTGCATGGACCGATCCTGTCGATTGTCTCCAAGGTTGCTGCTATCAATGCTGTTTCCGAAGAATTAAGCGCGGAAGGGATTATTATTGTGCCGTCTGACTTTCCGTTTTCTGATTTTATTTTTACTTCAATCCTTCCTATTTTCCCTGTCCTTTGCAGTTCCCTCAAATTTAGTTCAGAACCTAAAAGGCCTTCTGTCTGGCCGAATATTGCCCCTATCACATCTGGTTTTTCGACCACTCCTGTTGCAGTTATGTTTGCTTTTATCTGGTATTTTATTGTTGTTGGTGCTAATTTTGACATTCAAATCACTCCTCCTTCTTTTGGATTTAATGAGACACAGAAACAGAGATAACTTTCTTCCCAACCATTCAGCTGTATACAAAGACGCATACATTATTGCGAATGATTAAAAGACTGTGAAGCGGTTTCCCGCAGTGACCATGACGTTTAGATGCCTTGAATCAGGCTATTTAAACCATCATTGAATCTGTTGTTACTTCTGTGACCTCAATAAATGTGATGTTACTTAATTGTAGCAATTACTATATAAAGATTACTACTTAATTAAGATTGATAGTTTCAGGGGTTAAAAAGATTACTGGCTATATAACATTGTTATATTTGGATATTATGGGAAAGAAAAAATACAGGAAGGGTGAGCAATCAAAAACTCAGCCTAATTTTGTGAAGAGGAAAAGGATGTGGGGATTTGGATTGTTAGCTGCAACCACAGCTTTAGGCTCCGCTTTATGGTTTAGTCATCCAAACAATCCTACTTTCGAAGAAGCTTGTGCAGATCCAAATAAGAGAGCAGCTTATGTAGAAGCTGTAGAGAGAAAATTTAGATTAAATGAGCTGCCTTATGTTGAGGACATAAAATATTCTTCAGAAGCTAGATTTGACAGCAAACGCGGTCAGGCAGGTATGGAAGTTCTTGATGCGAATGTGCACTCTATTGGCAAAGGTAGGAAATTTGTGGTACAAGTTTATGATGGCGCCTTTGATTCTTCTTTTGCTGCCAATGAGATGGAGTTTGTTAGCAGTTTAATAGACCACGAAGTCGAAGGCCATGCTAAACCCCAGAGTTCAGGATATCCTAATTTTCAACTTCAAGATTTGGAATTGGCCCATATGTGTCAAGTTATGACATATGAAGGTTCCAAAGAACAGATATTATCGGTTGATGAGATTGTTCTTGAGTTATACGCATACAGAAACCAATTAAGAAAAGCTGCTCAAAGGGGTATGAATGATCATCATAATCGTGTTATGGGTGACTATATATACTGGTTTTCAGTGCTCGTCAATCCACAGGTGCAGAATTCGCTTGACAAAGAAACGCTAAAGAGATTCTTATCTGATTTTTTTATACCAGAATTTGCCCAACACGACGTTGAAATGCGTGGTTATAGGGGACCATTAATATTGCATGATGGGAAAATGGCTACTTATTTCGGCGTTATAGATCTTCCAGATTACCTAAAAGAGAAAGTTGATTTATGGGTAAAAGAAGGTCGATAAAATGATAAATATTTTAGAAATTCTGGACCAGTATTTTTTTGTTTGGGATAGAGCTAGACATGAGGCTGCGATAGACGGATTGGAATTGGTTGGGGATATAGAAAGGGAAGACAGCGCTGAAAAGAGGGAAAGATTACATCAAAGAATTGTTTCGGTTGTTGGCTTTAGGCAAGCTGAAAAGTTGAAAGCTGCAAAACCAGAAGAGGTTAGGGAAGCGCTGCAAGCTGTTAGGGAAAGGCAGCAATATCTGAAAGGTTATTTGGAAGAAAGGTTTGAGGCAGCCAGACAAAGGGCTGCTGCTAGATATCCAGATCCTGAAGTTTTTGGCGAACAGGAAGTTAGAAGGGATGCTGCTTTTTACACTTTAGCGCGATCTGGATTAATGGTGATTTCAGATGCGTTGATAGGGGGTTCTGATTGGGAAATAATTTCAGGAGAAATATCAAATGGTCAGAGATTGGATAGTTATTTACCATCTGAAATAATAGATCTTACTCGACACCTTCTTCCACGCGCTATTTTATTTAATGAGCAAAGAGATGAATTGAAATCTGTTCTGAGATCTTATGGTTTAGGTGATGATCAATTAAGACAGATTGACAGTGTTTTGCCAGATGCAGTAAATTTAGATTTACCAGAAGAACAAAGACAACAAGTTAATAATTTACTTGAGAGATGTGTTAGAACAGAGGTTGACTTTGAAAGAGAATTTTCTGGTCTGGCAGAACAATTGGATTTAGGTCAACCAGAATCACAAGAACTAAAACAAAAACTGAAAAAGGTTGTGAAAGGTTCTGCTTTTAGGTTGGCTAGAGGATTGGATGGGTTGAGGAGTGGGAGAGTGGATGAAGGTGTTTTATGTTCACCCTATAGAGAGAAATCTTCATATAAAAGATATCCATTGAGTGAACAAATTTCAAAAATAGGATTAAGGGAATCACGTGTAGACCATACACATACAACAAATGCAAGATATAATGTGCTTTTATTACAATTTCTATCTGTAGAAAAAGGGCTTTCCACAAAATTACTGAAGTATTTAGAAATAGATGATATCAGTTGTTGGCATACATTCAGGACTACATTTTTAGATCCCGTTACGGAACCGGATCCAGAAACTTTAGGCTGTTATGTAGGTCACCTTCTTTTTGGGAATGGATTTATTTCAGAATCTTCAATTGGGTATTCGCCTAAGAATAAGGGAAGGGAATGGTTTCTGAATTTGTTGGAGGAAGCCGGAAAATTAAAGGGTGATTTGTCTATAGTATCATCAACTTCAGGGGAATTGGCTGAGAGAATGGGGGTGCATACTAAAACCCCAGATAGGGTCTTGACTGTATACAGGTGCCCTACTCAGATATCAAACCTTGCAAAATACGCGCTTCAGAATTGTTCAGATCAAGAATTTTACAGGTCTACATTAAGGAGCTGGCTTAGTGATAGATATGCACCTAGAATTCAGAGAAACGGTGGAAGAGCTTTAATAAAAAGAGAGTATGAAGGCCAAATGAGGCAGATGGCTTCAACAATTGGTCTCGATGTTAGTGAAGGTGTTATAGAACGCGGCGCCAGGAGCAAAAGAGTTTCTATTAGAAACCCAGAAGTTGTCGGCTACAGACCAGCTGCTAATACTGCTTAGAAGACTTTGACGTCCAATTCCTTTATCTCCAGAAAATCTTTGTCGAGTGTTATGAGTTTTGCGCCGTTGGCCAGGCAGATACCGGCAATAAAAATATCAAGCTCGTCTATTTTTATTCCTCTTGATTTTAATTTGTTTTGTAGCCTGGAACTTTCTATTGCCGATTTTGCATCAAAACTAAGCGTTTCAACAGAAGACAGGAAGCCCTCTATTCTAGGTATTTCCTTTTCTTTTGCACCAACAAGAACTTCGTGGATGGAGATTGAGGTTACAGAGGCTTCCGAATGGCCTATTTCCTGGACTATTTTTATCCCCCTTTCTGTTTCCCTCAATATTTCAATTGCTGCTGAAGTGTCTAAAACGATCATGTCTTTTCCTTATTGATTCTGATATTCTTTTCCTTGTTTCTTTAACCCTTTTTTGCATCTCCTCAACCGACTCCCCGCTATCCTTTAGCAGACCTAAAAAATCGACAATTGATTTTTTTTCAGAGCCAATTCTAGCAATAACCTCGCTAAAACTTTCATCACCGTGCTTCATGCCTTTAAGCATGTTGTAAGCATTTTCTGTTATTGTGATTGTTTTGACTGTCATGTTTTATGTATGTTTAAACATATATTTAAACTTATAATAACATTGTTATATTCCCCTGTTAAATACAACTTCCACAAAATAATAGAATATGCCACACATAGACATTGTTCTACAATCTGTCCTGAAAAAAATAACGCCGCCGGAAACAGAACAAGCGCAAATGAAAAAGGTTATTGACAAGGTTCTTCAGACAACTGACAAGATTATAAAACCACACAAACTCGGCAGGGTTCTGGCAGGCTCATTCACAAGGAACACGTGGCTTGCCCACAAAAAGGAGTTTGATTTGTTTATACAGTTTCCAGAAGACACCACAAGAGAGAAATTAGAGAGTTTAGGTCTGGAGGTTGGAAAAAAGATTGTCTCGAGCCTCAAGGGCAAGTGGATTACTGCTTATGCCGAGCACCCATATGTCCGCTCAGAAATAGGTGGATATGATGTTGACATCGTGCCTTGTTACAAAGTAAAATCTGCTGAGCAGATAAAATCTGCTGTGGACAGGACACCTTTCCACAATGAGTATTTGGCCAAAAACCTGAAAAAAAACCAGTCAGCTGAAGCCAGGCTGCTAAAACAATTCTGCAAGGCGAATGGGGTGTACGGTTCTGACCTTAAAACACAGGGGTTTTCAGGCTACCTTTGCGAGCTGTTAACAATAAAATATTCAACATTCAAAAACCTTGTTTCCGAAGTCTCAAAATGGCTTCCTGGGCAGGTGTTTATCGATTTGGAAGGTAAGTATTCTGGCGACAAAAAAGAATTTTATGGCCAACCGCTGGTTGTGATTGACCCAGTTGATCCGAAAAGGAATGTGGCCGCTGCGCTGTCGCCAGGCAGGTTTGTAAAATTTGTCACAGTATGCAGGCAGCTTTTGTCAAAACCCTCTGAAAACTTTTTTGTCGCGGCCTCAGTTAATACAAAGGGGTTGGCCTCTAAAATCAGCAAAAGAGGGACACTTTTTTTCGGCATCAAATTTTCAAGACCGGAGGAAAGTGATGGGAAACAGGTTATAGTCGAAGATATTGTTTACCCACAATTAAGAAAGACGGCACGCAGGCTGGTTGACATATTACAGGAGAATGATTTTGTATGCCAAGGGTCGGATGTCTGGTGCAGCGAAAAGGATTGTGTGATATTGCTTGAGTTGAGCGTCTGGAATCTGCCTAATGTCAGGAGTGTTGTGGGCCCGCCGATATTCTCAATAAAACACTCTGAAGAATTTTTGAAGAAATACAAACATGGACGCGTTTGGGTTGAAGGCGATAAATGGATCGCTGAGGTGAAGAGGGATTTTATCTCAGCACAGGAGAAGGTTAAGGGCGCGCTTTCTCAGAAAGCAGAAACCCTAAAGTCCAGAGGCATTGCCACACACATGGCCGACTCCATATCCAAAGGATTTAAATTACTTAGCACAAAGGAATTAGTAAACTACAAGGACAAAGACCTGCTAAGAGCAGTGAAGGAGTATTTTGAACATGAGGATTTTGTTTTTGGTTAAGAAAGAGAATTACAGCAAGGCTGGGGACATTGTTTTCAAAAACGACCTGGTTTCAAGGCAGTCAATAAATTTCCGCGATTCCAAATCGCTTGGCTTGAGCGGGGATGTTTACTACTTGGATATCCAAGGCTCGGATGAAGCTTTGGAAGAGGCCAGAAAACTTTTGAAAGATGTGGCTTCAGAGGTCACAGGAGCAGAAAAAGAAAAGGTTGTGGACGTAATTGAAAAACAAGAAGAGTCTGCTAATGCTGGTTTTGGTTCCATTTTTGGTTAGTGCGCCGGCCGAGATGGTCGACTGTCTTGTGTCCTCAGTTTTGAGTTTTTAATACAAGACCGCTTTCGAACTCGGGTCGCAGCCTGTTTGCGCTTTTCCGTGAACGCTTTTGCAAGTTCATGTGGAAAAGGGTTCTTGGCAAGGCCGCATTCTACCAGTGTACAAAACCTTTTCTTTTGGAAGGCGTAATTTTTGCGAAGCAAAAATAGCCTCCTATTTTGGCTTAAGCCCTTTTCCCAGAAAAGGCTTACTATACTACCGGCGCATTATGAGATATTAAAGTTTGGTTAATTTATATTCTTATACAAATATAACCTAATGATGCGGGGGTTTCCGAGAGGTTGGAACCTGATCTACAGATCTGTTTCAGTCTGGAACTGGCCAAAGGAGCAGGACTCAAGTTGTCTTGAGTATTGAGTCTTCAGTCTTGAAGACCGTGACAAAAGTTATCCTGTGGCTTAGTGCCTTCGCAGGTTCGAAAAGTGGAAACCTACGGTTCCCACCCCTCCCCTATATTTACAGGGAGTATCGAGAATCCTGCCTCCCGCATAAACTTTTATTTCTTATAACAATCATATATGTATGAGACAATATACTAGAAAACTTTATCTCGCCGATCTTTCTAGAAAGAGTGCACAGATTTACGAAGAGGCAATTGAGGGTGATTTTTCAGATCTCAGGAGACTGGCACTACAGAGAGGATATTCAGAACCAATTGTAGGTGGTAATACATTAGATCCAAGGTGCAGGCTCCTTCTAGTTAGACAACAACACCAAGACGGCACTTATCTAGCTTATTTTAAACACAAAACTAGAATTGCGGAGCTCTCCGAAATAGCTCAAGGCCACTATAACGGCGATCTTCAACGATCTTTAACAGAAGATATTGATCTTATTGGATTGAATTTCTTAGAAGAGTTTAAGCGAATTTTTCTCGTAATACCTCTTGCAGCTCTAAGTTTACTTTCCGGAAGACTATCAACACTAACAAGCGAGCGACAAAGGGAGGCTAGAAGGCTTATACATGAAAGAGGGTTATCATATGGTCCGTCTGTAATAGCTTCTTTGCTTTCAGAAAAGGATTCAATACTCGAAGAAGAGGTTACAGATTGACATAAACTAATTTATAAATATAGCAGACTATTATTCTGATATGAGTTTAAAGCTTAGGGACAAAAACCAGGAATTGCAAAATTTGATAATTGAGCTCGACCACAAGGAGCAGCCAATATGGAAAGCTGTGGCCAAAGGGCTGAACAGGCCTAGAAGGGTTGGTTTTAAAATGAATTTATACAGGCTGGAAAAACTTACAGAAGGCAAGGAGACCATTGTTGTGCCTGGCACTGTACTTGGAACAGGGGAACTTTCAAAATCGCTCACAGTGGCTGCTTTAAAGTTTTCTGGCGGTTCAAAACAAAAAATAGAAAAAGCCGGCGGAAAATGCTTGGAAATTGATCAGTTAGTTAAACAGCACCCAGATGGAAAGGGTGTAAGGTTAATGGGATGATTATGGCAGAATTTTATTTGGACGCGGATAACCAGATTGTTGGAAGGTTGGCATCTGGCTTAGCCAAAACGCTTTTGAAAGGTGATGTGGTCTTTATAATCAATGCTGAGAAAGCAGTGATCTCTGGTAGGCCGCGGGCAACAATTGACCATTACACAACCAAAGCAGAACGAGGCGACGCTTACCACGGGCCTTTCTACCCATCTCAACCAGACCGCATGCTGAAGAGGATCGTGCGTGGAATGCTTCCAAAAAATCCAAAAGGCCGCGCAGCTTTGAAGAGACTCACTGTTTACTTGTCCAAACCGGGAAAATTGGAGAACAAAAAGTTTACAAAACCAAAAGCTTCAGAAAACAACCTTTCTGGAAAATTCATTTCTTTGGGCGAAATTTGCAGCGAGATCACAGGGAAGAAATACTAATTTAATTTTTGGCAAAATGTTTTTCTTTGGGTACTGTATACTTTCTTTTTACAAAAAGAAAGGATAGCTAGCCGTACCTTCTTCTTGTTTTGCCTGTGTAATTCTTTGACTCCAAATCAATATAAGTCCCGCTCAAAGCCCCGTATGTGTGGACTGTTTCCTGCAAGTCCTTTCTTGAGGACCTGTAAACTTGTCCTAGAGGCGTGTTCAAAATTTCCGCGTCTATTATTTTTCTGTTGAATTCAACCTTTGTCTGCACATTGACAAGGGATGGTGGCTTTGTGCTCGCCTGAAATTTCCATTTTAACTCCCCAGATTTTGAGAAACAGCTAAGATAGGAATTCCAAGAACCCACAATAACAGAATCCTCTGTTATGCATGCACCGACCGCTACTGCGCCTCCTGCATGCGCTTTCCAAATAAGATTACCTGTCTTCCTATTTAAGACGTACAAAAAACCGTCTGTGCTTCCAAAATATATTTTATCGCCTTCTATCGCACCTTTTGCAAAAATCATGTCGCTGGTTTGATACTTCCAAGTAAGTTCTCCTTTTGTAGTTAGCGCAGTTATTTTCCCATCAAAATCACCCAAATAGATTATACCATCCTCAACAACTGGCCCCCTTCCTTGTGAAACAGGTGTCCCCAATTCATGTTTCCACAAAAACTCGCCCTTCTTTGTCAAAGCGTAGACGCCCCCATCGAAACAGTTTACATATAGATTGTCCTTGTAAATTGTCGGTGCGCCAGGAACGCTTTTGAATGTGTAGGACCATACCTTCTCGCCATTTTTTGACAAGGCATAGAGCTTGTTCGCATAACAGGCAAGGTATATTTTCTCCTCATCAAAAACAACCACAGAGCCTATTGGTTCCTTCGCATCAAATTTCCACAAAATTTCGCCTTCTGCAGATAAGCAGTATAGAAATCCATTTTTACATCCAATATATATTTTGTTTCCATCCACTGCTGGCTGCGCCCCAATTTTATCGCCTAGATTGGTTTTCCACAATTCCTTTCCTTGGATATCCAAACAATACAAATTCCCATCAAAGCAACCAAAGTAAACTTTACCCTCAGAGATTGAAGGTATTGAAGTTATCACATCCCCTGCTTGGTATTTCCAGATTAACTTACCATCAAGGGAAAGGCAATAAACCTGACCGTCAGCTGTCCCAAAAAATATTTTGTTTTCGTAAATGGTCGATGTTGTGCTTATTGTACCGCCTTGCTGGACGCCCCATATCTGCGGGTATTTGGCCTCCTTAACTTCCAGCTTAATCCCTTCTATCTGCAGGTCTACCATGCTGTGATCAAACTGAGCTTTGACATCGAATGTGGGCCTTTCAAACTCAAAATCGTCTGCGTATTTTCCCATAGCCTTCGATTTTTACTATACACGCGCTATTTAAATATTCAAGGCGCATATTAGAGTAATATTTGATTTATATGGCACAAAAAAAGCAGAAGCAGAAAGAGAAGTCTGACATCATTGTCACAACTGGAAAAAGGAAAAGGGCAATTGCTAGGGCAAGGCTTAAGCCAGGCTCTGGAAGTGTGAAAATAAACTCTATCCCTTTGGACATTTTCCCAGACCAGATTTTTAGGCTGAGGGTAAGGGAACCGTTGATTTTGGCTGGCGATGCATGGAGAAAATTTGATATTGAAGTTAATGTTCAAGGCGGCGGGCCAATGGGACAGGCAGATGCAGTAAGGCAATCTGTTGCAAAGGGCTTGATGGAGTTTTCCCCTGAGCTAAGGGAGAAGTTTATTGCTTATGACAGGAACCTTATAGCTTACGATCCTAGAAGGACAGAAACATGCAAACCAGGGCCAAGCAAAGCTAGAACGCACAAGCAGAGGTCCAAGAGATAGATATTTAAAATAGGCTTGTCATTAATATTAGATCGAGGTAAGGATAGGAAATTTATTCTTACTTTATTGGATAGTATATGGAGTTCGCACGCATAAAACTGGCTGGAAGAAATCATAAGGAAATCGAGGATATTTGCAACCAGATAAAAGAGATTGCAAAAAAACTCGGGACTTCTGTACGCGGACCTATGCCTTTGCCAACTAGAAGGTTGAAAATCCCAGTGCTAAAAACACCAGCAGGCGATGGAACAGGCCATGGTAATGCAACATGGGACAGGTGGGAGATGCGGATCCATCGAAGGGTCATTGATGTTGGTTCTAACGAAAGGGTTATGCGCCAGATAACAAGGATTGCTTTTCCTGAGGACATCAAAATTAACATCGAGATGCGTTCTGACAACAGGCCCGATTAGCTGTTTATTGCCTTAAATAACTAAGATCTATTTCTAGTTATGAAATTAGAATATACCCGACCGATCGGCTATGTCACAGATCCTAATATAAGAAAATATTGTAGCCGGAGAGGTATACAGTCTGCTGAAGTAGACATTGACAGATATTTAGTTTTAGATGGTGGCCAGCCGACAACTCTTTGTAAAGTGCGCAAATCAGACCTCGTTGGTTCAACCATAGTCGAGGAGGAGCGCATTTTGGGAGTTGATAACAGATTAAGAGCTAGGCTAGTTGGGCATGGCAAACATCACCACCTCACTTATGGGATATTGATGAACAGGGTTTACCCCAAACACCTTTTCTTTTCTGTGGCCAGCTTTGATAACCACCTAGATATGGGCCATGATGGCGAGACATATGGGGACACTATAGACTGCAACAACCACTTATTTCACGCTGTCCACGACACAAGCTTATTGAATGTGATCCATATTGGGAAAAATTCAGAAAGGGGTTTCTTTATAGTTGATGGCAGGAGATCATTGGAGGAAACAACTTCCAAGCTTCTTTCCCACATCAAAAAGGAATTTAAAGGCGAGCCTGTTAGGGACGATGATATGTGCTTCTCCTTTCAAACAAGGGAGTTAGTAGAAAAAATAAAGGGCGTGAGGGGATCAGCAGAAAGGGTTGGTGTATTTGATCCAGAAACCGGGCGGGAATTGTTAGCTTCTTTAGACGATTTGGTTTACGTCACAATAGATGTCGATGTTTTGTCACCGCGAGAGGTAAGCGCCTCTTATGGAAGCGCGTGGGACCAAGGCCAGATGAGATTGCCAGAATTATACCATCTACTTGAGTCAATATTCAGAAGTAAGCATGTGATTGGCGTGGATGTGTGCGGGATGACAGATGACCCGCGGTCTTTTGATGTATATGATCGCATTTTGGAAAAGGTTGATGAATTTGAAGGCAAAAACGGCAGGGTACAAATAGCAGAGGTGGCTGGATACAGGCTGTCTGTAAGAAATGCTGTCGGGCTCCTGAAAACCATCTCAATGGACTTTGATCCGCGCATGCTGGCTAAACCATCAGCCTAAGTATTTTAAACAAGTTTTCTAATTCTAGTTATGGGTGTAAATCTTGGTAGCCTGGTTGCTTCGAAACCAATCACTTTAGAAAACCTCAGGGGCAAGAAAATCGCAATAGATGCGTTCAACACGATCTTCCAGTTTCTATCCTCTATCAGGGACAGGTTCACAGGCGAGCCTTTGCGGGATTCTAAGGGCAATGTCACTTCTCACCTTTCTGGGCTCTTTTACAGGACATCAAAGCTTTTGGAGACTGGTATCACACCAATCTTTGTTTTTGACGGGGAGCCGCCACCATTTAAAATGAAAACAGTGGAAGAAAGAAAGAAGATAAGGGCCGAAGCTGAGGTTAAATGGAAGGAGGCATTGTCAACTGGAGATGCAGAAGGTGTCAGGAAGTATTCGCAGGGCGCATCCAAGGTTACAGCTGACATGATTGCTGAGGCGAAAAAATTGTTGGATGCGATGGGAGTGAGCTGGGTTCAAGCCCCATCAGAAGGGGAAGCGCAGGCAATACATTATGTGAAAAACAAAGAGGTTTATGCTGTCGGAACGCAGGATTGGGACGCCCTTCTATTTGGGGCAGAAAGGGTTGTCCGCAACCTTACATTGTCTGGGAAAAAGAAGGTTGCTGGAAAAGAGGCATATACAGATGTCACACCAGAGTTGGTGGAGATGGATAGTGTATTGGCCCAGCTTGGAGTAAACCAAGACCAGTTAATTTTGCTTGGTATACTTGTTGGCACAGATTTTGATCCAGGAATAAAAGGCTACGGCCCGAAAAAGGCTTTGGAACTTGTTAAAAAAGAGAAGACCTTAGAAAATGTTAAAAAGGCAGTGAACTGGAGCTCAGAAATCCGGCTAGAGGAACTCTTTGACTTCTTCAAGAACCCACCAACAGCTGACATCAAGATAGAGAAGAAGGTTTTGGATGGGGCTGAGCTTAAAAGAATATTGGTTGAAAACCACAACTTCGGCGAGGACAGGATCAATTCAACTTTAGAAAAGCTCAAAGAAAGCAAAAAGGTCACAGGGCTTAACTCGTTTTTCAAGGGCTAGAGTATTTAGAATTAACTATTTTTCTGCTCTTCTGATTTCAACTTCAGGATTGGGAATTGCACTGGTGGTGGAAGCTGTAGGTCTTCTGCAAGAGAGACTATCTTTGTCAAACATCTCCTGAAAAGTGTGTTCAACACTTCCAAAGAAACGCCGTCTGGCAATGTCTTATCCTTCTTCCATTTGTCCAATATTTCCTTATTCCCGTTCTCTGACAGATATAACAAGTCGCCTTCGACCTTTATTGTCCCTACATCGGTTTCATATCTTGTTATGAACTCGTATTGTATTGATATGGCTTTTTTAGATAAGGAAGGTATATCGATTTCCTTCAACTCTACTATGGTTGGAGTTGAGTTTACTGTTATCTGTGAGTTAGCCTGATCTTTATCTTTCCTCGCGTCCATCCTTTTTATTGAAAACCCTATTACCGCCATATAAACCTTAAAAGTTATACTAATTATTATAAACAGTATTTATAAATAGCACGGTCGTTTATGGATCCCATTGCAGAGAAGGACAGAAGAATATTGGAGTTCATCCAGATCAAACACATTGCTAGCCACTCGGATCTTGCTTCTTTACTTGGAGCTGCGACATCTGAATCCCTTGCAATGCAAATGAGGACCATTATAGATGGCGGCTATGTAAGCATAGTAAGGCCACTTGGACAGACATCGTTCACTCTTACCCAAAAGGGGATAAGGTTTCTTAACGGGGTGAGTAAAATTGTATGAAGAGGTATCTTGATCTTGTGTGGTCATCTAGTTTTTGGTTGGGTTTGGGGGAAGGCTATACAGATGCTGTAGAAAAACCTACATATGTTTGTAGAATATTGCATGAAAAAAGCAGTTTTGATAAATTAATGGGAGAATTCCAAGATCTCGGAAATTATGCAGATGAACACTATTTAGAATCTCCGTATCACATAGATAGTTTAGAAAACTTTAGTTCTGGTTACAGGACAGGATCTTATTGTGGTTTTGCCTCTATAGGATTAACATTTGGACTAAGTCATTTGGTTGCGAAAGCAGCATGCAGGCAAACTGTCAAAAGTGCTAACCGCCACGTTTTTATTGGAGATGGACCAAAAGAAAAGGTTTAATAGCCCATCCAAACGTGATAGTTTTTGTATCGATTACTTTCGAGCAAATTTCCGCCCCAACAGATACTTTTTGGTTATAGCCCTGCCAGGATTCGAACCTGGGTCAATGGGTGCCTTTTTTCACAGGGAGTTAACAGACCGAAAATGATAACTCGGCTGGAAGTTGACTGATGTCAACTTCGACCTTTAACTCATTTTCCATCCTTTGTCCCTCAAAGCTTTAGTTGTGAAAACCAAAGCCCACTATCCTTTAATGGGTTAATAGAAGTCAAACCTCTATAACTGGCCACTAGACGACAGGGCTATATTGTTATACCTTATTCTATGCTTGATATTATTAAAGTTTATTTCGTTCAAAAACTTGATTATCTCTTTTTTCCTAGTTATATAAATACGATTACTCGATGTTTTAGAAACAATAAAACCCAAGTCAAGTAGCCCATTTCTAACGTCGTCTAGGAGGTTTTTACTATAACTTTTATAACTAATCTGTATCAGGCCTTTCCAATGAGTTTTTAATTCGTAGATGGAACCATCTGTATCCATAAGACCCCTGATACACGCTTTCGTATAGCTCTTATTTTCCTTTATCCATGAAGGTATCCCTACTTGGTTTAAAACTTTATTTCCTGGTTTTAATCCTATTCTAATCAAAAACTCAACAAGTTCTTTACTATCTATACAAATGTATATTGCAGAATTCTTGAAGAGTTTGACCTTAGGTTCAATTTTAAATAAATTGGTTATCAAAGGCTTAACAAAGTTCAAAAGATAATCTCTATCATTTTGTATATGACCACATATTCTTATTTGATTTACAGTATTTTTTATTGAATACTTTTTGACAAAAATAGACCCATCGCCTAGAATTATTCCCACAAGTTCGGCGAGTTCTTTACAGTATTTCGGTTTATCTATTGTAATCATTAATAAAAGTCTTAATTATGCTATTTAAATTATTGAGCTTAGGGTAGCATCCGGTATTCCGCTAATAAGTTTTATTTTGTCTCGTTTTGGGTTGCGTTTTTAGAAGCGGCCGGTGTTTGGTTAAGTGTTGAGTTTTGTGGATGGCTTTGCTGCGTGGAGTTTACACCTATTTGTGTGCTGTTCTGAGTTGCAGTCTGGTTTTGAGCTGTAGCATTTGAGGTTGGTTGTGTATTGTTTTGTGTGCTGTTCTGAGAAGCGGTTTGTGTTTGGTTTTGCACAGATGTGTTTGTTGTTGGTGAAGGCTGTCCGCCAATATTCAACCCTTTCAGCGTGCAGTCAAGCGGTTTTGGCTGGGCTAAAACAAGCTGGCAGAAGTTATCAAAAAGTGCTGACGAGTCTGCTTCTTTCATATTTCTGACCTCAGCTGCGCGCGGGTTTGTCTGGTCTATCCCAATCATTTCCAGTTTATCCTCTTCAGATTTGTATTCAGAAAGTATCGCCTTGCCCTCTGTTTTTTTCAGGATGAAGTCCTCAATTTCTGTCTTCCTTGTATAGTTGAGGTCCTTGTATGTATACTCGACAACCACTCCACCAGCTCTAAGAATAAATAACCGCTCATCGGCCGTTAGTGCTCTCTCTGTTATTTGTTGTATCTCTGTTTTCGGCTGCTCCTGCTCAGGTTGCTGGGTTTGAGTATAAAACAAAGCTGATCCTGCGATTGAAAATAACATTATCAAAACAATTATTGCGCCTAAAGCCCTTTTGCTACCTTCTTTCATATACCTACTTATTTAAGCTTGGGATATATTAATTTCTATCTGGTGCCTATGATTGACTTTGAAAAACTAAAAAAGGAGTTTGGCCTGCCTAACCTCGAGGATATTGCAGAGAGGTTTGAACTTGTTCTGAAAAAAGACGATGAGGAAATGAGTTTACAAACAATAAGGAATGATATCACAGAAAAGGTTTTTGATGTCTCCAAAACAATCGAGGCCATGATTTTTCCAAGGGAAGGAGGAGATCCGGACATGCTTCACATTGAGAAGATGATTGAGGGCATGACTGAGGACTGCTATGCGCTTTACAAGGAACTGAACAGCATCTACTCTAAAGGGATCCGACTCCGCTTTGAGCACAACCGGAAAGAGGATGCAGAGTTCATAAAAGCTGTTTTTGCAAAATGGCCGCAAATTGAGGAGAGTCTAAAAAAGATCTTCAAAACAATCGAGGACGGTTGGAAAACCATCAAGATATCAGAAGACCCTAAAGAAGAGATATACCACGGTTAGATTTTTTCTGGTGAAAACTTAGTGTATCTTCTACCCAACAACCCCCGTATTTGAGGATCCAAAGAGCTTGGTCCAGATAACATATGTCCCGTGAGATCATACTCACCGGAAATTTTTGACCTGTATTGGTTGGCTTCGCTGTCTGGAATATTCATATACATGAATTTTGTTCTGTTTCCTTTTCCCCTAAACCTGACTATATACTCATCTTTTCCAACTCTTAACATGTTAGTTGTGTGGTCTGTCATGAAACCGTTAACAACTTTATACATTTCTTCCCTATTATCCCACATCAAGTCCCTAAACACTCTAGACTTCCTAAACCTGTCAACAGATCCCGACTTCACTTCGTCATAAGGTTTGCCTGCAGACCATGTAACCCTGTCAGCTGGCTCGTTCCACTCATGAAAACAAGCACCGAGAAAGGTGTACCAACCTTCTTCTGACTTGTCTGGAACCAGCTCGGCCATTCTTCTTTTAGTCTCCAGCACCATCTTTATATTTCCAGCTAAAAGCTGGCGTCTGATTATCTCGTTATAAGGAATCCGTCCGCCGTGTTTTTGGTACAATATGGAAAGGTCTTGAATATCGTTTTCCCCTAAAATAATCATTGATGGAATATGATGACATTCTCTGTCCTTTGCCTCTATATCAACAAAATCGCAAGCCTTTAATCTGCCTTGATCAACAAGATTATGGTGTAATACAACCATTGCTTGTTCTGGTGTCTGTCCGCTTCTTTCTATCGTATCAAGTTGTATGTATAAGTTTCTGGAATCCCTTTGTCTAGAAAGAAATGCCTCAAATTCATGCTTTCTTACTCTTTTAACATCATCAAACACCGAGAATCCCCAAACAAACGTTTCACTTGCAACTTCTACTGGGCCATCTGCCTTTGACATGTGTTGAAGAGCATACCTATAGAACATTTCAACCCTACTAACAAGAGGCCATCCATAATATTCGAGTCGTGTAAGCCTTTCTAAAGCTTGTCTAAGTTTTTCTTCCTCTGCCCTGTTTACTCTCTTCCTAAGTTCTGGGTCTACAAAAATCTCCTGCAATTGTGGTTCCTCTGGAACCTTGTCCTTTGAGTGGATTAGAAATGGATTTACCATGACTATAGTTGAGAATTAGTTTTATAACCGTTATAAGAATTTGCTGAATATAGTCAAGTCCTCCCCTTTTGAGAAGTGGTCCTTAAGGACGCCTTCTTTTTTGAAGCCGAGGTGTTTGTAAAATCCTGTGTTTTTGTCAGAGGCCAGGGAGAACAATTTTCTGACTTTTAGTTTTTTTGCTTTCTCTATCAGCTCTTCCACAATTTTCCTACCGTACCCCTTACCGCGATATTTTTTGTCCACAACAAAATCCCTTATTTCAGCAACGTCGCCATCATATACAATCAGAGAAACAACGGCAACTGCATCCTGGGTCGCGGATTTTAGAACAAAGAATTTGTCAAATTTTATTTCCTTAGCATGCCCTTGGGACAGATATTTTCTTGCATATCCATTTGTATACTGTGACATGCCACGACTATTCCAATAATCAACAAGCAGCTTTGATGCCGATTTCAAATCTTTTCCTGTCAACTCAGTTATCATATTTCAAAAAGTCACTCTAACCATTTCTAGAATTGCTTGTTTATAACCAGAAAGTTGGTTTTCATCTTCCAGACCCAAATCTATGTAAGATTTTTTCCTTCCAATGTCCCAACCGCAGCCCATGTACGATGCTATATTGTCATGGACAAGCCGTGTGATCTCTGCCCTGGGAGCTTCCGGTTTTAGATAAACCCTCAAAATTTGCTTTGTCATAAATCTAACTTGCTTGTATCAACCTTTCCCTGCGCAAAGTTTGGTTTCCCGCCGCCTGAACCGCCGTATTTCTGGGAAAGCTCTTTCATTATTTTAGTGCAGTCCTCTTTGTTGCTCATCACAACCATGTCGCCTTGTGTGTTTACCAAAATCACTGTGAGCTCTGGCTTTTTCGCCAGTATTCCAGAGGCTGTGGCTATGAGCTCCTTTCTGTCCAAGTTAACTTTCTCAAAAACTTTGTTGGCATTTGCCTTGGATATCACCTCATCCACAACAAACTTTGCCGATTCGAGGCTTAGCTTCTCCATTTCTTTTTTATGGGATTTCCACAACCCGAACAAATATTCACAGGCTTCAGAAAGGGTTTTTGCTTGGTGGGTTTTAATTTTTCCAAGCTTTTTGCTGACCAAAAGGGTTTCTGATAAAAACCTCTCAACATTGTTTTTTAGCTGATCAAGAGGCACTGAAAATATTTTTGAACAGGCCTGGAGCTCGTGGCTCGCCTTTTCTGGGTCAAAATATTTTTCTGATATTTTAACAAGTCCAGATTTTTCAATCTCCTTTACAATTGTTGTTGCTGTGTCGAGGGTTTTGTTCAAATAATCCATCGCGGCCTTGCCTGCCTTTATTGTTATCCTCACAACACCATCCTGTATCTTCTCTGTGCTAACAATTATTATTTTTCCTATATCGCCTGTATTTGAAACATGGGTTCCTGCGCAAGCCTCGATATCATGACCTGGAATTTCCAGGATTCTCAACTCTTTTTCAGGAATATGACCGCCCTGATATATACCAAGCCCAAACCTTTTCTCAGCTTCAAGCCTTGGGACAAAATTGCTTTTTGTGTGTATATTTTTCTGGACAATTTTGTTTGCCAGGTCCTCGATTTTCTTGACTTCTTCCTCGTCGAGACCCTTGTAGTGTGATATGTCAACATGCGCTTTGTCAACTGATTTGTGGGTGCCTGCCTGCCATGCATGCTTGCCTAAAATTGCTTTTGCTGCGCCATTGATTATGTGGATCGCTGTGTGATGATGCATTAGCTGCGTCCTTCTGTTCCAGTCTATTGTACCGTGAATTTTTTCTCCAACTTTGAAACTTCCACCGGTAACTTTGTGGGCGGCTATATGGCCAAATTTCTGGACATCCACAATTTCACAACCGTTGATTTTTCCAAGGTCCCACTCCTGGCCGCCGCCTTCTGGATAAAATAATGTCTCGTCCAAAATAATCCATTTAAACTTTTTGTCTTCAGAGTCCAAGACCTTCAAAACCTTTGCATCAAACTCTTTTTTCTCTGGGTTCTTGTAGAACAAAAGTTTGGTGTCAGGAAGCCCTGTCAAATCCAGCTTTATCTTCTTGTTTTCCTTCTTCTCCAGAATGTGGCCTTTTGAAAGGAGACCGTAGAAGTTCTCTGGGATCTGCACCTCAATCTTGTTTTCTTTCCCGAACTCCTTAACTGTTTCTGGTGTTATGCCATGGGATTCATATAATTTTACAAGGCTGGACTCATCGAACTCGTCCCCAGACTTTATCATGCTCACAACAAGCTTCCTGCCCTCATCAACTGTCTTTTTGTATTTATCTGTCTCCACATCCAATATTTTTCCCATGTTTTCCAAAGCACTTTCTAATTCAGGAAATACAGGTTTCAAAAACTTGGCGTGCTTTTCTGCGATGTCAATCAGATGTATGTCCAGACCATACTCCTTTATGAAGGACAGGCAGCGCCTCAGTATAACCCTTAAATTGTAGCCGCCGCCAATATTTGATGGTATTCCACCGTCTGCGATTGCGAACAAGAGCGTTCTTGTGTGGTCTGCGATCGCATATATTGCTGTGAGCGGCTCGAGTTGGTTCACAAGGTCTTTTACAGATATGCCAACAGAATCAGCTATTTTTTTCCTTACAGCATCCATGTTTATTTTCTCATCAATGTCAAGGCCGCCAGCCAGCTTGGAATACTTTGAAAATATTTTTGGGTCAACCCTGATTCCAGAAGCTTTCTTCATATAATCTGTGACAGGCCCGAAAAGGCAATCGTATGCAGCCTCTGTGCCGTTTGAAAACCAAACCAGCCTTTCGTGCCCCCAACCAACGTCTATCACTTTCATATCCAAAGGCCGGAAAGTCTTTTGGTCATCTGACTGGAATTCAGTGAATACGGAGTTTACAAGTTCAAGTCCTTGGCTGAACGTTTCCAGTGAGGGGCCGAATTCAGAAAAGTCGGGCATCGACCAGAAATCCTCATGGTAAACAAGTTCTTTCTCCGGTATGCCAAGGGCTTTGTTCAAAAAATTAAAATTCAGCTCTATACATTTGTCCTTGAAATAGGAGCCTTTCTCTTTTGGATAATTAAAGGCATGCTGGCCAGACATCACAAAACTTGTCAGGTGGCGACCGGTCACACCAACATTCTGGATGTCTCCAAACCTTAGCGAGACTTGAGGCACAATCAACGGGTTTGCAGGATAGACAAAAGTCATGTTGCCGTTGTCAAGCCTTTGGAAATCTTGTATTGAGGCAATCGTGAAGTAGAGGTCCTGTCTCCATCTGTCTATCACAGGATACCTTGGTATTGACGTGTGGCCATTCTGGACAAAAAACTTCTCAAAGGCCTTCCACATCTCGATGTAATCGTATTTTTTGTTGGTGATTGGTTTACCTATGAATTCATAGTTTTGACACGGCGAGTCGCCGCAGAAAGACCGTTCCTGGTTCAGCGTCCAGAAAGCCTTGCCACATTTTGAGCACAACTTCCTTGTAAACCCTTTCTCCTTGAATAGCTCAACCTGGTAATATTTCTTCCAGTCCTTGGAAAATTCCTTCTTCAGACCAGGTTTCGTGAGCATACGGAGTAATTGTTGTTTGAATGATATATTGATTGGATAACGCCGTTATATATAACCTCCCCCAATATATTAACAAACTAAATTCATCTTTTTATGGGCAGAGTGCTTTCGGAAGTCCTTATTAGGGAAGTCATGCCAGCAATGCGAGGGATCATAGCAAAGAAGCTTATTGAGATATATGGTCTGTCGCAGAAGCAGGCCGCTATTAAACTGGGGACCACACAACCTGCAATTTCCCAATACAAGCGTGGCATCCGCGGCGCCAAAACCGAAATATTTTTCAAAAATCAGAGGCTGATGGATATGGTCGAGAGCATCGCAAAAAGAGTCTCTGCAGGCGAACTGACAAAGGAGACGGTGACAATAGAGCTGTTTAGGGTTTGCGAAGTGTTGATTTCTGAGGGGATGTTGGAGACGAGTTAGGGATTGTCACACTCTCAACTCCAAAGATTTCTGGTAAAGTTTTTCTAGGTTCTTTGGGAAGTAAAGTTCACTTGAGAGTACAGGCTTGGTCACTGGTGATTTCCTGGAAAGCAAGGTTTGATTCGTTGTATATAGAACACCTTTTCTAGAAATCGCCATTCCAACAGTTAACCTTTGAAGGAAGTCTATATATTCAAGATCTTTTTTGTTTAGTGTTATATCAATATCCGATTTGCTATAAGGTATCCTATCAATCTTCATAACAGTGTGCAGGTTGTCCATGAAAGGATAGTATGCGTCCTGCTTTTTTCTTGGAAGGCTCCAGATCATGTCGTCACACTTTCCAACTTGTTCAAAACTCATCCAGATCTTCTTTTTGTTTTTGAGGCGGCTCACAAAAAAGTTCTTGCAAGCAATCCTTGTTTTTTCATCTTTGCTGTGCATACCTAAGAACACAGAGTGATCTACGAAATCTTTCATAGAGACTTCTCCCACTCATCCTTGCACTCATGATAAAGTTCCCTGAGTTTTGAAACGTCCTGATCGGCATTAAACTGTTGGATTGCTGCTTCTACACGACTGTCACACGAACCGCAGTTGTGGGCTTTCCTACCGCCAGAAAGGTTCTCATCGCTTAAACCAACAAACAGTTTACCTTCTGTGTTTGTCACCCCCATTCGTTTAGCTGTTTGTATTAGAGTTTCTGCGACAGTCCAAAGTTTTGGTGGCTTGTAATTTCCAGATAGGAAAAGGGTTTCTATTGGCTTGCCCCTCACAACAAACACCGGTTCAAAAGCTACTCTTGCATACACACCATATCTTTCAGCCTTTTCAAGGACGTGTATAGCAGTGTCTACTGCATCCTTCATTGCTTCTGCCTCAGAAACTTTAGGCGGCTTGATGAGCACATAAGAAACAAAATCTAAACCAGCCTCTCGACACATTTGTATTGTTTCGTCCAAATGCTCTTCGGGAACCTTTTTATTCAGAATTCCGTTCCTTATTTCCGGATTAACAGATTCATAGCCAAATGCGAATTCCAGAATTTGGTCTTCCCTCAAACAAGCTCTGGCTTCCCTCAGCTTTTCTGCTGTTGTATACCCTCTTCTTGACTCTGTGAGAACCCTCTTCACTGCTGGCATGGGGGCTGTTCTGGACAATAATTGCCTTCTAGTTTCTGGTGATATTTCCCTATCATTGTAGAAATTTCCAATCGTAGCTAAATCAAAATGCTCAAACTCACCACCTATCAAAAGTTCCAGGGCTTGATTGTGCTGGGCATTCAAGTTCTCTCCTGTCACATCTGGGCTTGCATATTCTGCAAAATTGCACATCGTGCAGCCCCTTTTGTTTTTGTCATACTCGCAGCCAACTGTCCTGTAAACAAAAAACAGCCTGTTAGCAGGGCTCCCTTTTATGCTGATTCTGCTCGCACCGACATATGCCGGTGTGTTTAGCCAAGATTTATCTGTCATATTTATCACTTATAATTAGTAACATGTTTCTCTGGATATCAATATATGTCGTACCATATTAGTACGACTATTTAAGCATACTGAATAAAGGTGTATTATGGAAGCAAAGATTTTGAAAGGAATAGGCCTTGCAGATAATGAGATAAAAATATACACAACGCTACTCAAAACTGGTGCTATCACAGCATACGAGCTGAGCACGAAAACAGGGATATACAGGACACATGTTTATGACAAACTGGAAAGGCTTATGGAAAAGGGTTTGATTACACATGTATACCAAGGGTCGAAAAAGTATTTCCAAGCAACTTCGCCTGAAAAAATAAAACATTATCTGGAAGAGAAAAAACGCGCGTTGGAGGAACAGGAAGCTGAGGTTGACAGTATTCTTCCAGAACTCCTAGCGATGCAAAAATCGCAGAAAGAGGATACTAAAGTTGAGGTTTTCAAGGGAAAAGAGGGGTTGAAGTATTTTTTGAAAGACATATTAAAAACAAAAAGAGAAGTTCTTGTGACCGGAATAGATGACCAGAAATACCAAGATGAGCTGCCAATTTTTATGATGCAGTATTTTAGGGACTTGAAAAAGAGCGGGATAAAGGAGAGGATAATCACCCTGAAAAAGGAGGGTATATTTTTATTCAACAAAAACACAGCGCCTACAACAGAATACAGGTTTCTTGAAGAAGGTCAATTCAATCCCGCTAACACATTTATTTACGGTGACAAAGTTGTGATAGTTTCCTGGGGAACACCGGTAACTGCTATAATGATAGAGAACATCCAAACAGCAGAAACATACAGAAGCCATTTTGAGCATTTATGGAAGGTTGCTCACACTAAAATATAACCTTGTAGTTCATAATTATCTTATGGAAACCAAAGACAGCCAAAATGGAACGAAACCGACCGAGTCGGTTTCCAGCTTGTTTTGGGCAGATCAGCTTGCGGATCAGGTTATAGAAAGGGCAAAAAAAGAAGGTAAAATCGTCAGCGTGAGGAGCGGTCAGACCCCATCTGGCGGAAAGCATATAGGGAATTTGAACGACCCTGTGCGAGCATACTTTGTTTACAAATCAGTTGTTGAGAAAGGTGTCAAAGCAAGGTTCGTCAACACGAGTGATGACAGGGACCCTCTAAAAGATGTGCCGGCGAGGATTGCAGACTTGGATGGGAAATGGTTTACTTCTGAAAAATTCCCTGAACTGAAAAAGCATTTGGGCAAACCGTTAGTAAGGGTGCCAGACCCGTTTGGCTGCTGCAAGAGCTACGCTGACCATTTTGCGAAATTGTGGAGCCAAGGCCTAGCGCTTCTAGGGATAAAACCAGAGGAATACACAAACGATAATTGGTATAAACAAGGGGCTTTTGACCCTTACATAAAAAACGTTTTTGAGCAGAAAGATTTGTCAGGCGAGCTGTGCAACAAATACCAAGAAAGCAAATCAAAGGATTACATGCCTTTTGATGCGATCTGTCCAAACTGCGGGGTCCTTGCAAACATTTCGGGCTTTGATTTGAAATCAAAAAAAGTCCAGTTTACTTGCGGCGGAAAATCAATCAAGAAGAAGAAATCAGAGGGTTGCGGCTTCACAGGAGAAGTCCCATGGTCGGAGGGCAAGCTTCAATGGAGATTTGAATGGCCTGCACAATGGGGGATTTGCGAAACCAATTTTGAGCCTTTTGGAAAGGACCATTATGAGGGATCGTGGAAATCCGGACAGGAAATCGCAAAAAGTGTTTATGATTTTGAGCCACCAATACCTTTCGTCTACGAGTTTTTCCTAATCAATGGGGAGAAGATGTCTGCATCAAAAGGTAATGTCTATATCGTGCAGGACATGCTGAAGATAATGGAGCCAGAAGTGTTCTTATATTTCTACACAAAGAGGCCTGGAAGGCAACGTGACCTTGACTTAAAAAATATACACCTGCTAATTGAGGACTTTGAGAAGGTGGAGAGGCTGTATTTTGGTGCAGAGAAAATTGAAAACGAAAAAGATGCCGAAAGCCTGAAAAGGTCTTACTTCATGTCACAACCTCACATACCAAAAACAATCCCAACGAGGATATCCTATCCATTCGCTTCCTTGATTTCACAATACTATTCAGACCCAAAAAAGATTTTGGAGTTGGTGGAGAGCTTGAAAATGGTTAAACCGGATTGCACAAAGGAGGATAAGGAAGTGGTTTTGAAAAGGGTAGAACTTGCAAAAAATTGGATTAATACATATGCTCCAGAAGAAGCTAAGATTATTCTAAAAACAGAAGTTTCAGATGAAGTTAGAAGCCAGCTGAGCGAAAATCAAATAAAAGCTTTGAAAGATTTAGAGGAAAATCTGAAAAAGAATATCGACGATGAGGAACTGCATAATCTGTTTTGGACAATATCAAACAAAAACAATCTAAAAGCCCCTGAGTTTTTCAAGGCTGTTTATCTGGCCTTGCTGGGAAAGGAAAGGGGCCCAAAGCTTGCGCCGTTTATTTTGACTATTGGTCAGGGTAAAGTTGCTGAGATTTTGAGCAAGGTTTGATTTTGTTACTTACCAAAGCTGAACAAAGTTTTCTGTTGTTTGCTTTCTGCTTTTTGATCTCTATCAAAACCGGAAACCCGTATACCACACCTTCTAAGCTTTTTGTCAGGATTTTTTCCCAGAAATTCTTGGAATAGCTTTTTTGCCTCAACCCTTACAACATCTATACTATCAGTAAAGCTGTCGAGAGTTTTGCTTCTTGTTTGAGTATCCAAGTTGGTTAAAATCGCGATTATGCTTACGGTCTTGAATTTTACCGCTTCCCTGATGATTTTGATTTTTAGACCTTCTGCAAACTCATCTACCTTTTCAGAAATTGGTTTCAAATCATTTGTATCCTCCTTCAGGGTCCCAAGCTTCGATATCTGCTGTTTTTCAATTCCCTGTACTTCATCTTCATCTATCCCATTTGCTTTTTCCCAGATTTCTTTACCTTTTTTCTCTCCAAATTGTTTTGTCAAAACATTAACATCTGTTTTTGCCAGATCTTCAATTGTTTTTATCCCTGCCTTTTCAAAGAACTCAAGGGATTTTGGTCCGATACCAAAAAGCTTTTTGACTGGAAGTGGATTTAGGAATGGTTTTACCTCTTCTGGTTTTATTAAAGTCAAACCATCTGGCTTCTTTACTTTCCCTGCCATCTTTGCTATCAGCTTGTTATGACCAATTCCAACTGAACAAGTAATCCCTTCCTTTTCAAAAATTTCCTGCTTTATTTTTTCAGCTATCTTTTTAGCGCCTTCAAAACTCCCAATGTCGGAAACACCCAGATAAGCTTCGTCTACGCTTCTTTGCTCAAATTTTTCAGAGTATTCTCTAAGAATATCCATTATCCTGTCAGAAACCTCTTTGTAGTATGGGATGTCGGTTGGTATGTAAATTGCCTTATCTTTACCTAACTCCTTTGCCTGCGAGATTGGAATCCCTGCCGTTATTCCCAATTCCCGCGCAGCATAATTTGCTGTTGCTACAGCCCCGGAATCTGCTGTCCTCCCAGAAAACACACAGACAACCACTGCTTTGCCTTTTAGCTCTGGGTTCCTCTTCTCCTCCACAGAAGCGTAAAAGGAGTCGAGATCTATGTGCAAAATTATTTTCATAACCAAGAATTAGAAAGAAAGATTAATAGACATATATAACACTGTTATACAAATTGATCCAAATTTAAAACTTTCTGAGTATTATGCATCATGTCAATTGGAAAATTGGTTAGCAGGGACAACTGGAGAAAATACAAATACAGAGGTTGTGCCCAGTACGTTTGCAGAGAGTTCCCAAGATTCTTGGAAGAGGCTTCGGAATACAATCCAAGAATAATGAGTGCTACAAATCCGAGAACAGAAAACTTGGAACATGCATATGCTACAGACAAAGAAATGCATTTTTTTATAGAAGTAGAGTATCCAAATCCAGGTGATAGATTTGTCATTGATCCAATTACCAAACCAAGAGAATTTTTTCATGTTGGTAGTTTGGGACAATGTAAAACACAATTTAAAAGATTGTATCAAAGAGCAGTAGACGCGAGACAAACTGTTTATTGGAGAGCTATAAGAGAGGGAATCTTGAGTGAGTGTGATATAGATATCGATGAAATGTTGAGACCTGTTAAATTCCCCGGACCAACAGATGACGAGATTAGACGTCTAGGAGAGAAAAATGGTTTGGTTAGCGAGATAAATAGTTCGAGAGTACTTGCTTCTATTGATGAACAATTTAGAAATGAGTGGGAAAAAGAAGGTTATAGACCAATGTATATTTTAAATCTTTTAGAAAAACTTCTTCCACCAATTTTATTTAGAAAACTTGCACGGTTGCATGAAATGCAAAATGAAGTTGCTTCTGTTGGTTCGTTAAGTACAGATGGCGTCTCCTGTTTAACACATATCGCAGACTTGGCTTATCTTGCTTCAAAAATATACGATGGTGGGAGAGTTATAGATGCTGGAAGCGGTGTTGGTGTCCTTGCAATTGTTGCTTCACAGTTAGGTGATTATCCTGTTGTTGCAATAGATAGAAAAAGTATTTTGATAGATATTGGAAGAAATTTTGCTAGAGAGAGAGCAGTGAATGGAATAAAGTGGGTGTCTGAACCCCTTGAAGATTGGGATGATGTTGAGGAAGAAGACACAGTAATATGCTACAGGCCATACGACTTGGACGAAAGGCTAGTTGAAATAACAGCAGAAAGAGGAAACCAATTAATTTTATTTCCAACTGATTTTTACAGGAGAGAAGAGCCTGTTCCTGATTGGAATGATACAGGAAAAAGAATGGTACACTTCAAGCACAGATTGCAAACAGCAGGAAGAAACGCTTATTTGTATTTATCGGGAAATCCAATGTTCCATGTTAGAAACCAAGGCCCACGAACTTTGTTTGCAGGAAGAATTCCAGAAGAACAACTAAGAAAAATGCCAAATGACCTTCCAAATTATACTCTGCTTGTAACTAGAAAAAAATTGGATTTGCCCGATACTGATATGGGAATTGATCCTTCAGAATTTATTCATTTGGAGAAACCAACTTTTGTGAAATAAAAAAACGGGCCCGGTGGGATTTGAACCCACGGCCTACAGCTAACTTCACTGAGATCAAAAGATCTCTCGTATCTTCTAATCTTATTTAGAAGGCTTGCAAAGAACGTTAGAAACTCTAACATCCTGTGTCGCTCTATCCAAGCTGAGCTACGGGTCCACTCTATGTGTGAATGCAGTATCTATGTATTTATATAACTATTTATAAAAGCCCTAGATATGCCCAGGACATATGCTGTTGCTGATCAAGACAGAAGTATAGTCAGTGTTATTTTTCCTAATGGCATCAATAGAAGATTTTTACAGATGGTCAGAAAGGTATATGCTATAGACGATAGTACATATTCCTCCATTGGGTTAGATAGCCAACTATTAAACGAGGATGGGCACGCAGTTATTTTCTATAGACGCGATAAACCTATTTATTAGATCTTGTCAAATAGAGATATTCTATGGTAGACTTTAAGGAAATTGAAAAGAAATGGCAGAAAAGATGGGAGAAAGAGAAGATTTTTCAATCAGAGGTGGATAAAAGAAAAAAATATTTTATAACCACCCCTTATCCTTACATGAACGGTTTATTGCATTTAGGTCATCTATTTACTTATATCCCACCAGAAGTGATGGCAAGATTCAAAAGGATGCAGGGTTACAATGTTCTTTTTAAGTTTGCTTTTCACTGCACAGGGACCCCAATAATGGCCGCAGCCAAAAGGATAGAGGAAAAAGAAGCAAAGCAGATAAGTATTTTGAAACAGATGGGTATACAAGAAAAAGAAATTCCAAAGTTTGCAGATCCTCTATACTGGATAAATTATTTTCCTAGAGAAGCTTTGAGGGATTTGAAAACTTCAGGTTTTACAATTGATGAAAGGCATACTTTCAGAACGACTTCTATAAATCCACCATATGATGCTATGGTTAGATGGCAGCTCAATAAGCTTAAGGAAAGGGGTCTTGTAAAACAAGGTGAACATCCTGTTGTCTGGTGTCCTAAAGATAATTTGCCTGTAGGGGATCATGACAGGTTGGAAGGAGAAGGAGAAACACCAAAAGATTTCATTTGGACAAAGTTTAAACTAAAGGGATCTGATCTGATTTTAATGGCTGGAACCACAAGACCAGATGCTTTGTTAGGTCAGACAAATCTTTGGCTAGATCCGACAGCAGAATACAAAATAGTAAAGGTTGCTAGCGAGAAATGGGTAGTTGGGGAAAAGGCTGTAGATAAGATAAACAAACAGTTTAGAAAAGGGGAAGTGATAGGCTCTATAAAGGCTACTGAATTGATAGGTAAATGGGTTAAAGGTCCATTGGTTGATTACGATTTGTATATACTTCCTGCAAACTTTATAGACGCCAATGTAGGCTCAGGTATAGTATATTCAGCTCTTGAAGATCCTGTCGACTTATTTGAGTTGAAAAAATTACAAACCGATACAAACATTTTGAAAAAATATGATTTGGATAAAGAGGTTGTATCTAGACTAAAACCAATTTCCATAATACATATTGATGGGATGAGTGATAATTTAGGTGAGGATATAGGAAAAGAGTTTGCTGTCAAATCAGCCGATGATAAGGACAACTTGGAGAAAGCGAAAAGTGAATTGAACAAAAGGGTCTTCAGAAAAGGTGTGATGAAAGGTAATTGTGGTAAGTACTCTGGTTTGCCAGTTCCAGAAGCACAAGAAATACTTAAGAAAGAGCTTGTTGCCTCAAAAGAGGCTGTAATGTTTTATGAACTGACAGGCAAGGTTGTCTGCAGGTGTCTTACTGAATGTATAATCAAGATAGTATCGGACCAGTGGTTTATCCAGTATGATGACCATGAGTGGAAGAGAGCGGCACACAAATGCTTAGATAAAATGGTGGTAACCCCTGAAGTTGTGAGGAAGCAGTTTGAGTATGTTTTAGATTGGCTTCGCGGCTGGGCGTGCACCAGGGAATATGGTTTAGGCACAAAACTTCCTTGGGACCATAAATGGGTTATAGAAAGTTTGTCTGACTCGACAATCCAAATGGCTTATAATACTATATCAAAATATCTAGAACATCCTCAAGATTATGGTTTCAAAGCAGACAAGTTGAATGATGAATTTTTTGATTATGTTTTCTTAGGAAAAGGTATTGTAGAAAGTATAGAAAAATCTACAGGCCTGCCTAAGAAGATGATAGAAACGATGAAAGGGGATTTTGAATATTGGTATCCTTTTGACTTCAGGAACTCTGGAAAGGACCTCGTGCAAAACCATCTCAGCTTCTGCATCTTTAATCACACAACCATGTTTCCAGAAAAACATTGGCCTAAGAGATTTTTAGTAAATGGTAGGGTTTTAGTTAACAATGAGAAGATGTCCAAATCAAAAGGTAATTTCTTTACTATAAGGGAATTGTATGAAAAACACGGTGCAGATGTTATCAGATTGACTTCAGCAAATTCGGGTGAAGGTATTGATGATGCTAATTTTGATATGGGTTTTTTGGAAAGTGGGAAGAGGAGGCTGGAGGAATGGTTTGAATTCTCAAAGGAGCACTATGGAAAGGGTAGGGATAGTATACTATCTATAGATAAATGGCTCGAATCCATGATGCACAAATCAATTAAAGAAACAACCGAACATCTTGATGAAGCCAGGTATAAGTCAGCTCTAAAAGCGGGGTTCTTTGATTTGCAGAGGTATTTGAAATGGTATTTGAGGAAAGCTGGGGCCCCAAACAAAAAACTAATGACAGAGTTCATAGAGGTTCAGACAAAGCTTCTTGCTCCTATAACGCCACATATTTGTGAAGAAATATGGGAATTAATAGGTAAGAAAGGTTTCATCTCCAACGCAGAGTGGCCTAAATTTGATCAGAAAAAAATAGATCCAAAGGCAGAATACTCAGAATACTTTGTTGAAAGGATAGCAACAGATATACGAGAAATTTTAGGGCTTGTGAAAATAGAAAAGCCAAAGCAGATAATTCTGTTTGTTTCAGAAGAATGGAAGTATGGGTTTTTTGGGATCCTGAAAAAGGAGATGGAGAAAACAAGAGATGTAAAGGAGGTTCTCAAGGCCACGATGTCTACTGATTTGAAGGCTCATGGAAAGGATATTGCTTTTTTAGTTCCTCAGATTGTGAAAGACCCTTCTAAAATACCTCAAACAATACTCAACCAGAAACAAGAGATGAAAATCCTACAAGATTCAAAAGAGTTCTTGGAAAAAGAGTTTGGCTGCAAGGTTGAGGTTTTGCTGGCTGACAAATCCGCTTCCGCGCGCGCAAGGAAAGCAGAGCCTGGGAAGCCGGGGATTGAAGTTGTTTAGTTTTTCTTTGCAACAATCAAAACCGTATTGAACTTTTTGTACAAGACTTCCACCTTTCCAAAACCAACTTCTTTCAGCCATGATATCTGGTCTTCTAGGGTTGCTAGGATATTCAGAAATTTGTGGTGGTGAGCCCATTGGCGAAGCGAGTATTTATCCTTCATGTTTTCAACGAGGCTGTGATAATGTTTTGCATCATTTAGCGCAGCTTCAAATGGATCCCTGTAAGTAACCAGATCACCGAATATGAAAATTCCGCCTCTGTTCAAGCAGTTGAAAATTTTCATAAACAACTTTTTCTTGCCTGAATTATCTTGGTGGTGAATGCCGATTACAGAAACAACAATATCATATTTACCTGAAAACTTGATTTTTGAAAAGTCCCCATATATGAAATGTGTATTGTAATTCTTCAGCCTGTGTATGGCTTTTTCCATCAACCCACCAGAAAAATCAATAGCCGTGTAATCTGCCTTTGGTATATTTTTCAATATTCTTTCTGATGTCAGGCCTGTTCCAACTCCTAGTTCAAGGATTTTAGACACATTACTAGGCGCCTTTTTCAAAGCTTTGCTTTCTATTACATCATGCATTTCTGTGTGGCCTGGTATGACAAGTTTAATTTCCCTGTCATAAACTTTCTGCTCATAACCACTATAGTTCAATTCCTCTGGCCTGACGTTGGTTGTCATAGAAGAAACCACTCCCCAGTTTTTTGGTCTTGGAAATATTTTTTACTATAGTTTTTGGGGCCTCTTTTTATGATTTCATATATAGCTTTTACAAGTCTGTTACAATCTTCCAAGTTATTTACCAGTCCAAAACTCGCTCTAACTAATCCTGGAATATTTTTTGTTATTCCATGGTCGACCTCAGACGATATTATTTGGTCTTCGTTATGAGAGATATTTTTTATCTTCCTTATCATTTCATATGTGCAAAAAGATCCGGCTCTCACGCCTATCCCATGCTCTTTTGCCAGAATTTCTGCAACAAGCCTATGATCAAAACCAACTATATCAAAGGGTATTGTGCTTCCAACATTTTTTGAAGAAAGGTAAATCTTGACACCGTGAATTTTGGATAGTTTGCTTAATGTGTAATCAACAAGTCTGTGCTCATATTTTGAAATGTTATCAAACCCAATTTCTTCCAGGATTTGTATGGACTTTTCTATTGCAACCGCCCCCGCAAAGTTTGGGCTTCCAGGATCATGCGTCCTTACTGTTTTGAACTTCTTTAGTTGTAAATTTTTGTCTATATACACAAGGTTTCCACCACCGATTTGATAGGGCAAAACACAATCAAAAAATTTCTTTGGCCCAACTAGAACACCAGAACCATAAGACGCATACATTTTATGACCTGAAAAAGCGATGAAGTCTATGTGTTCTAGGTCTTGTTCAGGCCTCATGTCTATTTTCTGGTGCTGTATAAGCTGGCAGCAGTCTACAAAAACCAAGGCCCCATATTTATGAGCTAGCCTTGCTATCTGATATATCTGAGGCTTATACCCTGTCACATTTGACGCACCAGTGATTGCAACAACCTTTACTTTTCCAGCAGAATTCCTCAATTCGCACTCTATATTTTTCAGATCAATTGAGCAATCGGTGTTTGTTTTGTATTGCATTATTTCCCCGTATTTCATCCAAGGAAGCATATTAGACGAATGTTCTATGTCAGAAACCAATATCTTGCCAGGAAAATTGGAAAACAGCTCCGCTGCGTGGTTTATTGCCTCAGTCGTGTTCTTGGAAAAAATTACATAATTATTTTCGGATGCGCCAACAAAGTTTCTTATGGTTTCCCTGGTAGCTTCGTACTTCTTTGTTGAAATTTCAGATTTCTGCCCGGCTCCCCTATGAACGCTTCCATAACTCTTAAAAGAAGAGTTCACAAAATCCATAACACCTTTGAATGGTGTTGTGGTTGCTGCATTATCCAAATTAACGTATCTTATTTCCTTTCCGTTTAGAAGTTTTACCTTAAACTCTAAACTTTCTTTTGTAAAGTGCGGCTTGACCTTCTTTTTCCAGAACATTTCCGAATAATCCATGATAAAGGTAAAGCAAGAGGCTTTATAATTATAATCTCCCCCTAAGTGGGTTACTTTAAATAGTTGCGGGGAGATATTACAAACATGGAACAGGAGCTTTTCAGAAAAATTGGCCTGACAGAGGGCGAAATAAAGGTCTATCTGGCTTTGTTGAGACTTGGTGAAACTACTGTAGGAGCAATTGGAAAGGAGGGAAAAGTTTCGAAGTCAAAAATTTACGATATCTTAGACAAACTTATAGAAAAGGGGTTTGTTGGCTACATAGTGAAAAATGGGACAAAATATTTTGCAGCCAACGATCCTAAGATGATAATGGAATACATCAACAAAAAATCAGACGAAGTTGAAAAAATAAAGTCAGATGCTGAGAAAATTATTCCAAAACTCAGCCTTCAAAGGGCTACACTTGGACAGAAAAGGGTTGGGGAGGTGTATGAGGGTTTTCATGGCCTAAAAGCAATAAGGGAAGAGCTTATTTTGACCTTGAAAAAAGGTGATGAATTCCTTGTTTTGGGGGCGCCGAAAATTGCGAATGAGAAGTGGGAAGGTTGGTTCTTGGACTTCCACAAAAGGAGGGAGGCCAGAGGTGTTGAGATGAGGATAATTTACAATAGCGACGCCAGGGAGTTTGGGGAAGCTAGGAAGAAATTCAGCCTCACCAAAGTCAAGTATTTGCCAAATGATTTGGTGAGCCCAAATTGGATTGATATTTACAGCGATGCTGTGTTATTTGTTGTTCTGCTGAAAGAGCCGCTAACCTTTGTGATAAGGGACAAATCGCTTGCAGATAGTTTCAAATCATATTTTGACATTATGTGGAAGGTTAGTAGAGGGTAAGCTTTATATACACAGAAGTTCAACTTATACATAGAAAAGTAAGACTTATGGAAGAAGTAACTATGAGTTCAAAGGGCCAGATTGTTGTTCCTAAAGAGTTTAGGGACGATCTCGGAATCAAGGAAGGTCAAAGATTAGTTGTAGAAGAAGTAGACGGAGCTCTCATTGTTGTGCCGGTTCCAAAGGATCCTATAAAAGCTTTGAAAGGTTTAGCTAAAGGGGTTTTTAGAAAGTCGTCTACACAACTAGTAAGGGAGCTTAGGGAAGAGTGGCAATAGTTTTATGAGGCTTACGCTTGACACTGGTATTATTCTTGCCTTTATTATCCAAGAAAGTGACAAGGACTTAGAATCTCTAGATAAACTTTTTGAGTCGATAAAAACCAGAAAACACCAGGCACTTATCTCGACAATAACAATATCAGAAATCTTTTCAGTTTTTTCTAAATCCGGAGAAGCTAAGAAAGCAGTTGAAACAATGGTTTCCTTAAAAGAAATCGGATTAACAATAGTGGATGTCAGCGAGGAAATTGCAAAGAACGGCGGCGTTTTCAAATCAAAGTATTCAACAGCAAAAAAAGGTTTTTCATATGCAGACGCAATTATTCTGTCAACAGGTCTTTTTACAAAATCAGATGCTGTTCTAACATATGATCATGAGTTTTCTGGAGTTTCTGAAATTAAGGGTTTGAAGCCAGAAGAATTGTAAACATGTGTCCAAAAACCATGATACTGGGAAGCTGGGCGAAGAAGAAGTTATAAACTTGAGCTATTCTTTTTGTTTGCTTCCTATAACCAATGGTAATCCTCTATCTTTAAACGATTGTATCCGTTCTTGGTGAGTCTTAAATTTTGACTTTCCTCTTTCCAGTGCCTCCTTTATATCAATTTTCTTGGCCTTGCAATTTGGACAAATGGAGCTAACTTTAATTTTTTCTGGGTGATATTGGGGTATCATTTTAGATTTCCCTGCAGCGTGAGCAGACCCTTCACTATAGTAGTCCGATATCACAGTTACCGACACTTTAGCTCCTAGACAAAGAGGACAATCTACTACTTCAGTCTTTACTTCTGGTGCAGCCCTGGTCATATCCTATATATTACTGCAATATCATAAATATAAGATGGATAAAGAAGAAGTTTTTAAGATAGTGAAAAGTTTGCCCTTTGACACCAAAAAGATTATACATGTAGAGAATGGCACTGAAATCAGTATATTCAGACCTTCTAAACCTTCCAAAAGATTCAAAAATTATGATCCCAATAAAAACTTCTATATAAGTCTCAAAGAAGGCTATAGGGAATTTAGACCAAACCACTTAAGAGTTTTTATAGATCTAAACCTACGGATGAGATCGAGACCGGACTTGAAAGAAAAGTTATTACTGGCTTTTGATAATATTTTTTACGGTAAAGATCCTGAAAAAGAATTAGAAAATCTATCTAAAGAGAAATTTGCTCATTTTCTGAATCCTCTTATGTTGATTGGTTATTTGTCCCAGTTATTTATAATAGAGCAAGAATATGGTTATAACAAGGAGAGTAATTTTGACCCCCCAACACTATTTTTTCAGGGGTGGGTTAGAACATTCATCGATAACCATAAGGAGATAGATAACTTATGTATGAGTGTTTGTAGGGGTCAACCGCCCCAGTCATTATATGTTAGTCTAGAAAACAAAAAACACAGGGGGTACAAAGAGGGTTTAGATCCGCTTTGGTATTTAGATAAAAAGTAAGTCAGCTTGTCTTAGAGTACCTTTTAACAAACTTTCAAGCCTCTTCCTAATTATAGGTAAATTTTTTTCGTCCTTTTCTATTCCGATACTGTTTCGCCCATATAACAAAGCCGCATAATTAGTTGTTCCAGATCCCGTAAATGGATCTAATATCACATCACCTTCATTAGTACACGATATAATTATGCGCCTTAGAAGCTCTATTGGCTTTTGTGTTGGATGGTTACCTGCCCACTTTTCTTGCGGCGGCGTTAAAGGAATGTACCATACATTCCTAGTCTGTTTCCCCTTCGGATTCAATGAATCATATATCTCATTCTTTGTTATTTCATAATTGAATTTCCATTTCTTTCCATTACCATTCTTAGAAACCCAAATAAGATGTTCCGTACTTTCTGTGAAAAATCTACAAGTAATGTTTGGTTGGGCATTCGGTTTAAACCACACTATACTATTGTTAATTTTTATTTCGTCGAAATGCTGGAGGATAAAGCCCAATTGATATATATTATGGAAAGATCCGGAAATCCACAAACTCCCACCGTGTTTTAGAACTCTTAAACATTCAGAAACCCATTTGACATTAAACTCAAAAAACTCATCTTTATTAAATATGTCCCATGCCTCTTGCATTGTTATATGCTTACTATATGCCCACCCGAGACCTTTCTTTTTAGACATATTATAAGGTGGATCAGCAAAAATCAAATCAACAGAGTCATCTTTAATGTCTTTCAATTTTTCTAGACAATCTCCAACTATAATTTTATGGGTTGTTTTCATATTCATCACTTCTTTTTCCTCTTTAAGTTTTTTATCCTTTCCCTATCCCAATAAGGGCTTTTGCACCGTGGGCAAACTTTAGGCAGAATATCGTTTCTTGGCAACCATTCGTGCTTACATCTAAAACATCTGTAACCCATTAAAGGAACTCTATCTACCATATACCTAATAGTATTATATTTGTAGTATATAAATTAGGGTAAGGGTTCTATACATTTAATCCCTCAACCCTGCTACACCAACCAAAATCAAAACTATCCCTACAAGCTTTAGGGGTGGACTTGGTTCGCCTAAGAAAAGTATGGCCAAGGCGACTGGGATTAATATTGATAAACCGCTCATGATTGGTGTGACAACAGAGACCTTGCCTTTGTATAGAGATTTTTGGAAAAGCAGGAAACCGACAAGGCCTAAAACACCAGACACGTAAGCTAAAGGCTGCGTCAGCACGCCGACAAGAAAGCCTGCGTTAAGGCTGACAGAGGACATCACTATCTTTATCAAATACCCTGCTACACCGATCAATACCCCTGCAATCACAGGCATCAGGATACTGATATAAGGATTACCCCGACTATTACGAGAGCTAGTAGAGCCCATTTTATTCCTCCGATTTTTTCTTTGAAGAATATGACGCCAGCGATCACTGGGATTATTATTGTGAGCGAGGTTAGCGGCTGGACAATTGAAAGGTCAGCAAGGTTTAAGGCGACCAAGTAGAGCAGGATGCCGACAATGCCGATGGCGAGGGCTGCTATCCACCTTTTGTTTTTCGCCATGCTCGCAAAAGAAAACTTCTTCAAGGATTTCAACCCATATTTTTGCATGGCAACAGATATTCCAAAACAAACAGACGCTATGATTGCCAGCACAATTCCAAGGGACATGTTATATAATGGGTATTTGGCCCTTTAATATGTGTTCGATTTATATACCCAAATCTCATATTATTGAGTTATGAACGATGGCGACTTTGTGCAGATTGAGTTTGTGGGAAGGGTCAAGGATACTGGGGAGCTTTTTGATTTGACAGATGAAGCTTTGGCAAAAAAAGAGGGCGTTTACCAGAAGGAAAACAAGTATGGGCCAACACTAGTCATCCTTGGCGCGCGGTCTGTAATTCCTGGGGTTGAATCCCAAATAAAGCAGATGAAGGTTGGGGACGAAAAGGAGTTTGATGTGTCGCCAGAAAATGGTTTTGGTATGAGGGACCCGAAATTTGTCCAGATCATTTCTTTGGCAAAATTTATCCAGCAGAAAGTTAACCCTGTTCCAGGCGCATTTGTGAATATTGACGGAAGGAACGGGAAAATACAGTCTGTCTCTGGCGGCAGGATAAGGGTAGATTTCAACCACCCACTTGCGAACAAGACTTTACTTTACAAGCTCAAGGTTGTGAAAGATGTTAAGGATTCGAAAGAGAAGATGGAGGCGCTGTTGAAGTATTTCAGCATAGACGGCTCAGTGAAGGTTGAAGGCGACAAGTGCGAAATTTCTTTAAAACAGAAAAATAAATTGCTGGAAAAGTTGGTTGAGGAGACTTCTAAGAAGTGGATAAAGGAAATCAGGTCTGTGACTTTTTCTGAAACCAAGAAAACAGTAAATACAGAGGGGGAGTTAGAGAAATGAAAGGGACGACATAGATCTGACAATTAGTAAGAGATCTATATGTCAACCAATAAGATGTTTCCTATTACTGAGAAGAAATAAATTTTCTAAGTTCTTGGCACATTTAATCTATTTAAAGATTATTTGTATATATAATACAGTAGCTTACATTCAGATTCTATATGGGACTAGCAGCAGACTCTCTTGTTGACGCAGCATTATCGGCAGAAAAAAAAGCCCCCACTTTTGAAAGGCCAGAGGACGAGGAGCTAAGGAAAATTTTGGAGTCAAGGAAGGCTGAGATAAAGGTCATTGGTGTTGGGGGTTCTGGTAACAACACGATTTCTAGATTAATGCAAGTTGGCATTGTTGGCGCAGAGACTGTGGCCATTAACACAGATGCGCAGGACTTATTGTACACAGACGCTGACAGGAAAATTTTGATTGGAAAGGAGATTACTTCTGGATTAGGGGCTGGCGCAGACCCAAGGGTTGGTTCAGAGGCGGCCAAAGAGTCCAGGGATGACATAAGGAAAGCGTTGGAAGGGGCGGATATGGTTTTCATTGCCTGTGGATTAGGCGGTGGAACAGGTACAGGCGCGGCGCCGGTGGTTGCTGACATCACAAAGAAGCTTGGCATACTTACTGTTGGCATAGTCACTTTACCATTCTCAATGGAAGGCAAGCAAAGGATGTCAAATGCGCAGCAAGGTTTGGAAAGCATGGAGAACACTGTAGACACATTGATTGTTGTACCAAATGACAAGTTATTGGAAATAGTCCCGGATGTTTCTATTACCACAGCCTTCAAGGTTGCAGATGAGATTTTGGTGAACTCTGTCAAAGGCATTGCAGAGCTTATCACAAAGCCAGGTTTGGTTAATTTGGATTTCGCAGACATAAGGGCGGTTATGGGTTCCGGCGGGTTAGCTATGATCGGTATGGGCGAATCTGACTCTGAGAACCGCGCTATAGAATCTGTTGAGAAGTCTTTGAACAATCCTTTACTAGACGTTGATATAACAGGGGCGCGCGGAGCTTTAATTAATGTTTCTGGCGGCTTGGATGTCACAATAAAGGAGTGCCAGGAAATTGTGGAGAATGTTGGCACAAAGATTAGCCCTGATGCCAAGATAATTTGGGGTGCCATGGTTGACAAGGCAATGGGCGACACAATAAGGTCGATGTTGATTGTTACTGGTGTCAAATCTACACAAATTTACGGGCCAGAAAAGACCTACACATCTGAGAAGCAAAAGGAGATCGAAAGGATTTTAGGCGTTGATTTTGTTGATGCTGAGGACAGTTAGGTTTTAGATTCAAAGTAGCTCCAACCCAAAGCTTTTTAATACCTTCTTTTACTATAAATAGTACTGATTTTATAATTATTCTAATAATGTCAGTTCGATCGCTATGGGAATAAAGGAAAAACTGGGCAACTACAGAAGGGTGCTTAATATTGCGAGAAAGCCCAACAGGGAGGAGTTCACAAGCACCGCGAAGGTTTCTGCAGCAGGCATTATTTTGATAGGCATGATCGGTTTTGTAATATTCATTGGGTTTATATTGGGGGGTTTGTAAATTTGGTTTATGACGCTATATAGTTTGAGGACAACAGCAGGAAGGGAGAATATTGTAGTTGACATGCTACTGATCAAAATAAAGTCAGAAGCGCTAAATGTTAAAGCCGTCCTACATCCAGCTGAACTAAAAGGCTATGTTTTCTTGGAAGGCAATTTGGCTGACATCCACAAGGCTTTGCAAGGTATGTTACATATTAGAAGCTTGATGGAGAAGCCAATAGGATTGAGTGATATCCAAAGGTTCTTGGAGGCCAAGAGGATTGCAGTTGATGTGGGCGATGAAGTTGAAATTGTCGGCGGCGCATTCAAAGGCGAAAAAGGTTTGATCAAAAGAATAGACAAAACCAAGGATGAGGTCACTGTGGAGTTGTTGGAAGCGAGCATGCCTATACCAATCACTATCGCAACAAACTTTGTGAAGATCCTGAAGAAGGCTGCCAGAAGGGAGGGCGGCGAGGCTCCTGTTGTTAAAGAGGAAGAAGTCAAGAAGTTTTCCCTTGAGGACTTGAGGAAGGCCTATTCTGAGGGGGCTTGAAGTGTTGAAGCAGATATGTTTCTAGCTTAACTATAAAAAGCTACTAAACTTAAAGTGGTTATATTTCAATTGTTATGGGACAAACTGTTAGTGTTATTGTAGAAGGTGGGAAAGCAACAGCTGCGCCACCGTTGGGGCCAGCTCTAGGTCCACTAGGTGTGCCAATAGGCAAAGTAGTTGAAGAAATAAACAAGAAGACTGCGAGTTTGAAGGGCATGCAGGTCCCTGTTAAAGTTATTGCTGGGCCAAACAAAACATTCACAATTGAGGTTGGTAAGCCTCCTACTTCTGCTTTGATTAAAAAAGAATTGGCCAAGGAGAAGGGTTCTGGCAAGGCGGGCCTTGAGTGCATTGGCTCTCTGAGTTTAGAACAAGTTAAGGGTATTGCAAAAACAAGGTTTGATTCTGATGAGGAAAATTATGTTAAGCAAGTTGTCGGCACATGTAGAAGCATGGGCGTAGGCGTTGGCAGCGAGACTTTTGTTAAGGAAGAAGCGATTAGAAGGGCAGAAGAAAAGGCCAAAGCAGAGGAAGCCAAGAAGGCTGCGGCAGCTGCAGCAGTGGCTCCTGTTGAAGGCCAACCAGCGGCAGCAGGCGCGGCTCCAACAACCAAGGCAGCGGCGCCAGCAGAGAAAGGTAAGGAAGAGAAGAAAAAGAAACAGAAGAAAGGGAAATAAATCTATTTTTAATTAGACAAAACAAAAGATATATTACATGGCAGAGGACAAAGAACGCAAGCAAGACCACAAGCACAAAACAATTAAGGAAGAGATTAAGCAGGTTGAGCAGTCAGTCAAAGGCGAATTCAAGCACGTGGAAGACTACTTAAGCCACGTTTTGCATAAGCACAAAAAGCTGAAGATGCACCTCAGCATCACGATAGTCTTATTCATTGTTGCGGTTGGCGGCCTCGGTTTCTTCAGTTTTAGTTTATTCTTAGACAATTCAAACAAGGCTGCGACAATACAGACACAAAGCGGCTTGATAGAGACACAGGGCGAGAATATAAAATATTTGGGCGCGGTTGTTGCAAACCAGACAAAGAGTATAGATAATCTCACGGACACAGTCGGCGACCAGAAAAAAACAATCGGCT
>Ga0209541_10001792_pt1 | contig 41999 bp, 48 predicted proteins | sample RifCSPlowO2_01_FD_184027 | JGI IMG/M metagenome (GOLD analysis project Ga0209541, IMG submission 184027) | Groundwater microbial communities from Rifle, Colorado - Rifle CSP2_plank lowO2_0.1 (SPAdes) (version 2) | ecosystem: Environmental > Aquatic > Deep subsurface > Groundwater | place...
CTGACAAATTTTATGCCGTTGTATTTCACCACCTCGTCCTGCTGGACTCCGAAGAAAACAAAGCTTACGCTGGTGCCTATCATTATGAATACTATAAAGATTATCAGCCACCAATTTTTCTTTTGCCCGCCTTCCTTCATCATGGCTGGGAATAGATGACTGTTTTTAAAAGTTTTTGTCATGGTTTAAATAAAAAACAAAATATTTAAATACTAATATATCGTTACCGATATATCGAAAACGATGCAATCGTTTTCGAGTACTCGAAATTGCTATGCAATTTCTTTGCATCGAAACCGATATACTGATTTGATGGTGATATAGCATGATGGCTGGCTATTTAAGGCTTATAGTGATGAAAACCCTGTCAAATAAAAAGCTGTCAGGCTATGGATTAATAAAGCAGATAGAAAAGGACACGGGAACTTGGAAGCCGAGCTTTGGCTCAATATACCCGCTGCTTGAAAAACTTCTGAAGGAAAGGCTTGTTCAGGTTGAGGCGCAGGGGAGAAAAAAGATTTATTTCCTGACGCATGAGGGCAAAAAGCACCTGAAAATCATAGACAAAAGCAAGGACACCCTTGTTGACAAACTGATTGCGACTTGGAGCGCGTTCGGCAAGATAACCGACAGAAGAGAAATGGGCTTCATGCTGGAGATTTTCAACAGCCTTAAAAAAGGGCAGCTTCCCTTCAAAGAGCTAAACCCGGAACTTAACGAATTGAGGGCAACAATATTCGAGCTTTACACATCGGGAAATGACAGGAAGAAGATGAAGGCTATACTGAGATTGGCCGTAAAGAAGCTAAAATCAATAAGATGAAAAAAAAGGTAATAAAGCTGGAGAATGTATGGAAAACCTACAAAATGGGAAAGGTAGAGGTAAACGCGCTTCAGGGCCTGGATTTCCATGTAGAGGAAGGCGAATTTGTCGCAATAATGGGCCCATCCGGCAGCGGAAAATCAACTGCGGTAAATATGATTGGATGCCTGGATGTTCCGACTAAAGGGAAGATTATGCTGGAGCAGCATGACATATCAAAATTAAGCGAGTCGGAGCTTGCCCAGATAAGGGGCAGGAAAATCGGATTTATATTCCAGCAGTTTAATCTTATTCCGACACTGACTGCGCTGGAAAATGTGATGCTGCCGATGATATTCCAGGGCATCGATGAAAAGGAAAGGACGAAAAGGGCAGCCAAATTGCTTGAATTGGTGGGGTTGGGCGACAGGGTTAATCACAAGCCAACAGAGCTTAGCGGCGGGCAGCAGCAAAGAGTTGCAATTGCAAGGGCTCTTGCAAACAATCCCGATGTGGTGATAGCAGACGAGCCCACTGGAAATCTTGACAGCAAAACAGGGGCAAATGTGCTCGAATTTTTGCAGAATTTCCACAGAAAAGAGGGCAAAACAATAGTTATGGTAACTCATGACGCCAGCCTTGCAAAGATTGCTGAGCGCACTGAGTTTTTGAAAGACGGAAAAATTGTAAAATCATTAAACAACCGAGGGTGAGAGCATGAAAAACATAATTTTTGTGGCAGTATTTTTGATTGTTGCTGTGGGCGTCAGCGCTGCTGTAAACACTCAGTATTTTGGAAAAGCTCCAAATATAATAGTAACTTTGACAAAGCATGAGCCCGATCCTGTTGAGCCAGGCAAGATTGCTGAAGTAAGCTTCAAGCTCGATAATAATGGAACAACGGCCTATAACCTTATATTTGAAATACTGTCCGAGTATCCTTTTTCAATAGTTCCCGGCGAAATTCAGCCAAAAAGCATAGGCACCCTTGGAACCTCGCAAGACGGAAGGCAGAGCATTATTGTGAAGTACAAGCTCAGGGTTGCCCAAGACGCGCCTGACGGCATTCACGAGATAACTGCCAGGTACAAGACTGACGAGTTTGAATGGATTAAAATTGAGAACTTCAAAATAAAGGTGCAGAGCCACGATGCCATACTTGCTGTTGACAAAGTTTTCACAACCCCCCCAGTAACAGCTCCGGGCGACAAAACCAAACTAAAGATAGAGCTGAAAAACTATGCCACATCTTTGCTTAAGGACATAAAGGTATCATTAAATCTTGACAAAAGCGAGACAGCGCCATTTGCGCCGGTTGGCTCTACAAATGAGATGGTGTTTTCCGAGATTGGGCCTCAATCCAGCTTGCCTGTTGAGTTTGAGCTGCTTGTGGACTCTGATGCGGCGTCCAAGGCGTATAAAGTGCCGCTAAGCTTAGCTTACTCTGACACATTAAACAGAAACTACTCAAAAACAAATGTTGTGGCTATAATTGTGGGCGACAAGCCTGATTTGGGAGTGACTCTTGAGAGAACAGAAATTTACACTTCAAAAAGCTCAGGAAGCGTCGTATTGAGGCTTGTCAATAAAGGCAATCCGGACATAAAATTCCTGAATGTCAAAGTTTTGCAGAATGAAAACATAAAAGTCATAGGAGCGGATGAAGTTTATGTCGGAAAGCTTGACAGCGACGATTTTTCAACAGCAGAGTTCAAGCTTTTTTTCAATGGAAAGGAAAGCGCAAAGATTCCTGTTGAGATTGCCTACAAGGATGCCAACAACAATGACTACAAGGAATTGAGGGAAGTTGAGCTTAAGCTTTATAGCATCAGCGAAGCCAGGGATTTTGGAGTCAAGAAAGGCAACAGCTTTGGGTGGATTGTTGTTGCTGTTGCTGCTGTGGCGGGATTATACTATTATTTCAGGAAGCGCAAAAAGGTTTAGTTTCTCGCGATGCTCAGAGACTATTTCGGGTTGGCATTCAGCACTTTAAGCCATCGGAAGCTGAGAAGCTGGCTTACAATGGTTGGCATATTCATAGGAATAGCTGCTGTTGTTGCGCTGATAAGCCTTGGCAAGGGGTTTGAGGAAGCCATAAACAGGGAATTCGAGAAAATAGGTACTGACAAGCTGATTATTCTTCCAAAGACTGGTGTGGGGGCGCCTGGCACAAATGCGGTTGCCGAGCTGACTGAAGATGACTTGGATGTTATCAAGAGAGTAAGCGGCATAGAAAACACAGCAGGGTTTGTTTTTGCAAACTCAAAGGTTGAGTTTCAGGACAACATAGGCTTTTTCTTCATCATAGGGCTTCCTAAAGGCGATGAAAGGGATTTGGTTGCCGAGCTGCAAAGCCTTAACATTAGGGAGGGCAGGAATTTGCGGGATAATGACAGGTTTTCTGCATTGCTTGGCTCAAGCGTTGTAGATAAAGAGTTGATTGGAAAAAACATAAATGTAAGGGATAAAATAAAAATCAACAGCCGGGAATTTACCATAGTAGGCATTCTTGAAAAAACAGGGGATCCGGGATGGGACGGCTCAATACAGATTCCAAAGGAAACTTTAAGGGAAGTTTTTAACGAGCCTGACAAGATTGATGAGATAGTAGTGAAGGTTGCCGATGTAGAAAACATAAACGTAATTGCAGATAAGATAAAAAGCGACTTGAGAAGGTTCAGGGATGTAAAGAAAGACGAGGAAGACTTTGATGTCCAAACTCCTGAGCAATTGCTTGGCTCTTTTGGGGATGTAATAAGCATTGTGCAGTCTGTGCTTGTAGGGATTGCAGCAATTTCCCTTCTTGTCGGGGGAATTGGAATAGCAAACACAATGTACACTGCCGTTGTAGAAAGGACAAAGGAGATTGGAATAATGAAAAGCATAGGGGCGCAGAATAAGGATATACTGCTGATTTTTGTCATTGAAAGCGGATTGCTTGGCGCCATAGGAGGATTGATTGGAGTTGTGCTTGGATTTGGGCTGAGCTTTTCTGTTGAAGTTATTGCAAAAAACTTGCTTGGAACAAATCTGATTGGGGCTTATTTTTCATATTCATTGTTTTTTGGCGCTTTGATTTTTTCGTTTTTGATTGGCGCTTTGTTTGGGGTGATGCCTGCAAGGCAGGCTGCCTCATTGCAGCCGGTTGATGCATTAAGAAAATGATAAAGGACTATTTCAAGGTTGGAATAAGCAATTTGTTTCACAGAAAGATGAGAAGCTGGCTTACAATGGTCGGCATATTCATAGGAATAGCGGCTGTAGTTGGATTGATAAGCCTTGGGCAGGGTATGAAAGAAGCCATTGGAAATGTATTTTTGAATATAGGCGCTGACAAGCTTGTTGTGCAGGCAAAATCCGGACTGCAGTTTGCAGGGCCTCCTGGAAGCAGCGCTGCCTCAAACCTTACAACGCATGACATTGATGTAATCAAAAGGGTTAATGGGGTTGAGCAGGCTGGCGCAAGGCTGATTAAGCCCGCAAAGCTTGAGTTCGGCAACGAGGTTAAATTTTACTTTGCTGCTTCCATGCCTGACGACGATGATGGAAGGGAGATTATAACAGAGGTTAACAGGTACGAGACAGAAGCAGGAAGATTATTGAAAAGAGGCGACAGGTTCAAGGCATTTGTAGGCAATAGCGTGGCTAATAAAGGGATTTTCAGGAAGAAGATAGAGCTTGGGAATTCCATAAAGATTAATGATGCTGAGTTTGAGGTTGTTGGCGTGTTGAAGAAATCCGGCAATCCCCAGCAGGACAGGGTTGTGATAATTCCGGAAGATACAATGAGGGAAGTTTTGAATATTGACAAGAAAAAGGTTGATGTGATTGCTGTCAAGGTTCAGAAAGGAGTTGATGTCAACAAGGTTGCTGATGACATTGAAAAGGCAATGCGCAGAGACAGGGACTTGGAGATTGGCAAAGAGGATTTCCAGATTAATACCCCGCAGCAGATTTTGGAAACTCTGGATACAATACTGACAATGGTTGAGGTTGTGCTGATAGGGATAGCAGCAATTTCCCTGCTTGTCGGGGGAATTGGAATAGCAAACACAATGTACACTGCCGTTGTAGAAAGGACAAAGGAGATTGGAATAATGAAAAGCATAGGGGCGCAGAATAAGGATATACTGCTGATTTTTGTCATTGAAAGCGGATTGCTTGGATTGGCAGGAGGCGCAGTTGGAATAGCTTTTGGAATCGGATTGAGCAAATTAGTTGAATATTTGGCTTTTGCGTTTTTGGGAACAAGCCTGGTAAAAGCGTTTTTTCCCTGGTATCTTATAGTTGGCTCTTTGGTGTTTTCATTTTTGATAGGGACAATATCGGGCTTTTTTCCGGCGAAGCAGGCTGCAAGCTTGAAGCCGGTGGATGCGCTGAGGTATGAGTAAGAGATTGGAATAAGTGTTAACGTGAATAGTCATATTGTTTGATTGTTGTGAAGTTCGATAATTTCTAGTGGCTAAAAGACTGGGGGGATACTTACCACGGATACTTAATTTCGCCATCAAAAGTGCCAGAAACTTATAGTTATGTGGTTGATTTCTTGAAAAACTAAAGTTTTATTGTCTTCAAAAGAAGGAGCAAAAACATTGTTTCAAAATTCTTTCAAAATTTCCTCAGGTTTCATTATCTTAATTCCTTTATAATCTTTCAATTTCAATAAATGCCCATCATAAGTTACGATATAATCAGAAGAAGATTCAACAGCACATTCTATAACTTTGTTGTCGTCAGGATCATCTTTTATTATTTCTACTTTTTGTTTTGGTTCTATCAGCTTTACAAAAAGCAATATTTTTTCAATAATATTTTTAACTTCTTCTTTGTTATATCCAAAATCTCTTTCAAGCACTTCGGCTGTTTCATCCAAAATATCTTGCGTTGTAAAGATTTCAGCATCTGAAAGAATAAATTTCTTCAATAATTTATGTGCAACGCTGTAATCCCATTGAGTGGCTGAAATAAGAAAATTGGTATCTACAGTAACTTTCATTTTATTTTTTTGATTTTCTTGCTCTTTGGACTAGTTTAGCTACATCACTTTCCTCGATACCTAACTTTTCTGCCCTTTTCCTGCCCTCTAATGCAATCGCCCCTATTTCCTTGATTAAATCTTCTTTTGAGGGGGTTGATATTTTTTTTAGGATAATCGCATCTTTGGCTGAAAAAACGGAAAAAATGGTCCCCTCGCTAGCTTTTAATTCCTCCCTTATATCTTGGGGTATGACAATTTGCCCCCTTGAAGACATTTTAATGGTTTCTGCTGGCATTTTTTACCTCCAATATTCTTATTTTCTGATAATAAGATAAACTTATTTATAAACTTTGCTGTTAGAACCGAGATGGCGGAACTTAGTAACTGAAAACGAAATTAACAAGAATTTCTGTATGTCATATTCAATTTTCAAAATCACGACGTTTAAGATATGACTGATATGCTTCTTGGAAGCAAATCGCATCTGGAATACTTCCACGTGATTCCTCTTTTGGTTTCTGTACCTCTATTATAACAATATCTTCTAATTCTTTTCTTTGAGTATACTCTTTATAATCAACAGGATTTACAAGGACTCCTCTTAACCACCTAAATTCTACTTGTTTAGGAATATGAACCTCGGGCAGTATATGCACATCACTTTTTATACAACGCTCAATCAATGTATCTTTAGCTTCCCTTGAAAAATGTTTATCACGCTCAAATTGTTCGTAGAGTACTTCACCATTATCTTTCACATATGCTTTTTGGTCAGTTGGTAAAATAAAAACTCCCCCTTTATAAAGAAGATTGTTATCAAATAAAAACCTCGGACCACGTGGTCCTCCATACATAAATTGAGCTTGAAATAATATATCAATATATAAAGTAACATTATCTTCGGTTTTTAATATTTTTTCTACATCTCTATTAGATGTATTTTGATGAAACACAATCCCTCTTTTTAGTAATTCTTTTTTAGAAAGAATAGCTTTATGTTTAAAGATACTCTCAATCATACAAGGATCACGAAAACATGCATAGACAAGCGGTAATTGTTTCATACAAAAAGGAATTACCTAATTGAGTTTATAAACTTTATGTTTATAATCACTGGATAGTAATAATAATTGATGTCGTGATTTTAAAAACTTCTCCGTTCCTCACCTTCAGCTGCCCTACTCAACCCCACCTCATTCATTATCTAAGATATAAACTCAGTTCGGGGTATTTAACAGGCATTTAACAACCCTATTTTTTACTTCCCCTTATGCCCCTTCTTCAGCTCCTCTTTCAGTATCTTTCCCATAGTGTTTTTTGGCAATTGCTCCAGAAATTCCACAAACTTGGGCTTTTTGAAAGAAGCCAATTTCTCTTTGCAGTAATTTATCACATCGTCTTCTGTCAATTTCTCTCCTTGATTGAAAACAACATAGGCTTTTACAGACTCTCCAAATTCCTTGTCTGGAACTCCGACAACCGCACATTCTTTTACTTCTTGCATTGATTCTATTACGTCCTCTATCTCCCTGGGGTAGATGTTTATGCCTCCTGAAATGATGACGTCTTTGCTTCTTCCAATAATATAGACATAGCCTTTTTCATCAATCTTGCCAACATCTCCTGTTATGAACCATTCGTCCTTGAAGCAGTGCTTGTTGTAGCTGGGCTTGTTCCAGTAGCCGCTAAAGACATTTGGCCCTTTAATTAAAATTTCCCCTTCTGTGCCAATAGGAACATCGCTATAGTTTTTGTCTGTGATTCTGACTTTGACTCCAGGCAGGCAGGGGCCCACGCTTCCTGGCACTCTTTCGCCATCATAAGGATTGCTAAAATTCATCATTGACTCTGACATGCCTGCTCTCTCTAAAACTTCATGTCCAAAAATTTTCTTGAGCTTTTGAAACAAGTCCTTTGACAAGGGAGCAGAGCCTGAAACAAAAAGCCTCATTGACGATATGTCATATTTTTCCAATCCTTCAACTTCCAAAAGCTTGAAGTACATTGTTGGAACGCCCATAAACAAGGTTGCTTTTCTTTTGTGCATAGTTTCAAGCACGTCTTCAGCAGCAAACTTCTTCCTGAGGATTGTGAAATTTCCAACGTATAAAGATCCGCAGACAGCAACGCCCAATCCATGAATGTGGTACAAAGGCAGTGTCAGTATGAAAATATCATCTTCTGCCCATTTCCATGCCTGCTGGAGGGCTTTGATGTTAGAGGTTACGTTTGTTTGAATTAATGCCGCTCCTTTCGGCTTGCCTGTTGTGCCTGAAGTATAGCACAGCATGGCATAGTCATCATCTTTTATTATAACACTAGGTTCCTTGTCAGAAGCGGTTTTCATTAACTCTGCAAAATTATGGCATGTATCCTGCTTTCCATCTATAAGGAGAATATGCTTTAGCTCTGGGAGCTTTGGAAGCACGTTTTTGACAATCGGCAGCCTTTCCATGTCTGTGATGACAGCCTTTGCCCCAGAATCGCTCAGAATATGATTGATTTCCTGCTCCTTGAAGCTTGCATTCATAGGAACAACAATGCTTCCGTTCTTGAAGTTGCCTACCAAAGAATAGATGATATCTAAAGAGTTAGGCATGAACTGGGCAAACCTGTCGCCTTTCACAATGCCAAGGCTTTGGAAGGCATTTGCAACTTTGTTGCCTGCCGTGTCAATCTCCCTGAATGTTACCCTCTGCTCCTCGAACTCAAAAGCTACCTTATCAGGTAACCTTAAGGCTGTCTGCTTAAATAACGCTGCTATTCCCATCTCTGTAAAGCACTTTAAGCAGTTCTTTTTAAAATTTCCTTAAAACAGATATTCTGAAGGATATATTTGCTATATGGAAGAAAAAGATATAATTATAAAGTAAAATAGAAATTATGATATTACTTGAAGAAATTAGTGTTTTAATGTGTAATCAACAAACATTCTGATAATATCTTTTGACCTAGCTGGTTTACCTTGACTTCTTAAGAATTGCAAAAATTCTCTAGATATATCGTCCCCTACTCCAATCATATAACTTAATTCTACGGCATTTGCAGGTCTTGGTTCTCCTGTAGCGGCAAATAAATTTTGAGTAGAAATGTCCTCTTCATTAGCGATGTTTCTTGCAGCTTCAAATAACTTGAATTTGCTTTGCCTCTCAATTTCCGTTAGCTGTCTTTCTATATCGTGTAATTTAACGATTGCTCTATCATATTTATCTGAATTTTCACGAATATCTCTTAAACGAGGTGCAAACATTACAAAGGTTTCAGGCGAAACCTTTAATCCATAAAAATTATTAACTGCCTGAGCTAAATCTTGAGGATCTACCTCTTCCAGATTCCCTAATCTTCCATTATAGAAAGTCATAGATACGCCTGCCCTATCAGCCTCTAAATCAACGGTTTCCCAGTATTTAGCCGGATTGGAGATATATCTAGAAAGTAAGTTTTTGGAGATTACGCGTTTATGTTTATCATGCACATCTTGATTTAACCATCGGCTGTATCTTGCTTCAAAATCTTCTTTTTTTGCTTCACGATCCACAATAGGTCCTCTTAATTCACTCCATTCAAATTTTTCTTTTGGGCTGCCAAGTTGAATCCCATTACTCTTTAGAGCACTTTCTAATGTCGATTCTACTGTTGAATGTTTGTATTCAGGTACTTTGATTAGCATTTTAATATTAAGCAAGAGAACGTTTGCCCCTTTATAAAGCTTTCGATTTGTAACTACTATTAAATAGTCAAATAAGCCTCTGAGGAGATTTGAACTCCCGACCTGCTGCTTACGAGGCAGCCATTCTAACCAGGCTGAACTACAGAGGCAATAAATGGGATAATGTAGTTTAGCTTTTAAAATATTCTTAAAAAATCATTGAGAAAACACATTAAAATCCAATAAGAACCAATACACTCAAAAATTCAAAAATAAACGAGAGCGTCCTCTTTAAGCAAGCATGAAAGAGGAAACCAGCTTGTGATTGGTAGGTTAAATGTATTTTGCGCCGAGGAGGAGCACAGGAAAAGCAGCCTCAACAGAATAATGCCGAGGCGCACAAGATAATGCCGTAGGCGGATTGAAAAATTAAATGGGAGGATACCTACTTTATTGCCTTCAAAATCTCTTCTTTGGAATTGAACTTTTTCTGGCACTCAAAGCAGATGGAATGTAATTTGCCTTTGCCATCCTTTACATAAGTGCCGAGCATCTTGCCCAGAAAGGTTGTTTCTATGTATTTGCTGCAGATTGAGCATTTCATTTTGATAAGGAATATCACAATATTTAAAAACCATGCTTATTTTTAGTGCTTTATGGGTTATGTTTTATCAAAAAACCTGACAAAGCAGTTTTTCTAGCAACTTCTATTTAATTGCAACACCATGACACGAATAGCTATTGTGGACAACGAAAAGCTGAAGGATGCGCAGCAGAAGCTGTACATACAAAGCATCTGCCCTGTCAACAGGACAGGAAAGGAATGCATCAAGATAGAGGCAGACGGAAAGCTTTCAATTGATGAGCATTTGTGCACGGGATGCGGCATATGCCCAAAAGCAGCGCCGCATGCGATAAAAATAATAAATCTTCCTGAGGAATTAAAAACCAAGCCAATACACCGCTATGGGGAAAACAGGTTTGTGCTCTACTCGCTGCCTACCCCCACATTCGGAAAGGTTACCGGAATTCTTGGAGTAAATGGAATCGGAAAGTCGACTGCAATCAAGATTTTAGCTTCTGTCCTGAAGCCGAATTTCGGCGACTGGGAAAGGCGCGAAACCGATTATGACGAGCTTATATCATTTTTCAAAGGCTCTGAAGCGCAGGGCTTTTTTGAGAAAATAAAAAATGGGGAGATTAAAGTTGCATACAAGCCCCAGCAGGTTGACCTGATTCCAAAGACGACAAAAGGCAAGGTGATTGACTTACTGAAAAAGGTTGACGAAAAGAATGAACTTAAAAAAATTGCTGATGAGCTTCAGCTAAATGAAATAATCAACAATGAGATTGCAGACATTTCAGGAGGCGAATTGCAGCGAGTTGCAATTGCAGCAACTGTTTTGAAGAATGCAAATTTGTATATTTTTGACGAGCCGACAAGCTACCTTGACATAAAGCAGAGAATCAAAATAAGCAAATTCATAAAGTCGCTGATAAATGAGAATAATTCTGTTTTGGTTGTTGAGCACGACCTGATAATTCTTGACTACATAGCTGAGATGGTGCATCTGATGTACGGCAATGAGAATGCCTATGGGATTGTAAGCGGCGTAAAGCCGGTAAGAAACGGCATCAATGTATATTTGTCCGGCTACATAAAGGAAGAGAATGTAAGGTTCAGGGACTCCAAAATAAAGTTTGCAGAGAAGCCTCCTGTCAAGAAAGGACATGCAAAAGAGGTAATCACATCATGGAAGGACATTGAAAAAAGGCTTGGGAATTTCTCGCTGAAAGCACATAACGGCTCAATCCACAAAAATGAGATGATTGGAATCCTGGGGGAGAACGGAATAGGAAAGACGACTTTTGTAAAAATCCTTGCAAATGCTCTGAAGCAGGACAAGGGAGAAATCACAAAAAAAGTGACTGTAAGCTACAAGCCCCAATACCTTGAAGTTTCTGATGCATTGGTTATTGATGTCTTGAAAGACGCTTTTAATAAATATACAAATCAAATCATAAATCCATTGAATTTGCAAGCATTGTCGCTGAATAAATTAAGCGAATTGTCCGGGGGGGAGCTGCAAAGAGTCGCGATTGCGCATTGCCTCCAAAATGATGCTGACTTGTATTTGCTTGACGAGCCAAGCGCCTATCTTGATGCAGAGCAAAGGCTGGTTTTGTCAAAAATCATAAGGGACTTTATAGAGCAGAAAGGCGCATCTGCATTGATTGTGGACCATGACTTATTGTTTGTCGATTACATAAGCGACAGGCTGATTGTATTTGAGGGCAAGCCTGCAATTGAAGGCAGTGTAAATGGGCCTTTTGAAATGGAAGACGGCATGAACAGGTTTTTGAAAGAATTGGGAATAACATTAAGGAGAGACCCTGAAACAAACAGGCCAAGAGTCAACAAGCTTGACTCAAGGCTTGACAGGGAGCAGAAGGAAAAAGGGAAGTATTATTATGCTTAGTGGTTAGAAAGAAAAACTATATAAAGAAATCATTTTAGAATATGCCTAATGGGATTTTTAGACTCTATCATGAGAGGGTTGCGCTTAATAAGGCTCGATGCAACTGCGGCAGTTGAAATTGCACAAGATACTGGTTCTACAGTTTATGGTTGGATTATAATTATAGTAGCTGCTCTGCTGTTTGCTTTACTTCCATACGTTCCCCCTTATGTTATTCCTTTTGATGCAAAAGTGTTTCTAATTACAATAGTAGGTTACGTAATTTTTGCTGCATCGTCCATACTTATTTTTCACGGCTTGGCAAAACTATTTGGCGGACAGAGTAGATTGCTAGAATATATTAGAGCACAATCTCATGTGTTATTGCTTAATTGGCTTTTGGTATTTAACATTATAGGTATTCCTTTTAATACACTCCTCTGGCTAATAGCTATATGGAACATTGTAGTGACTATAGTTATTATCAAATCATTGCATAAACTTAATACTTGGAGAGCTATAATTGTTACACTTTTATTACCAGTAATTTCTGTAGTGCTTTCTTTAGTGATTGGCGCTCTTGCTTCTTTTAGATATATTAAGTTCTGATAAATTTTTGCAAGCAAAGTAGTTTAAATATTTAATTTAAGCTCTTACCTCAAAAAAATGATTAAAACAGAATATAAACTTTATTTTTTTTCCATCCTTTCCATAACAGCCTTCAGAATTATCGGCCATGCAATGGTTGCATCTGCAATGACTTCTGCAAACCTGCCTCCTTCATTCTCAGGCACAAACTTGCCCCAGGAAATGCCCTCGGAATAAGTGCAGCCAGACAAGCCGCCCCAGTTGACGGGCTCAGGACAGACTCTCACAGCGTAGTGGAATCTTTTGAAGCCGCCTCCATGCCCGATCCTTTTGTCAATAATGTCAAGGTAAGGACCAACCTGCTGTGCCCAGTTTCTTGGAACACCTCCACCTATCGTGAATATTCCAATCTTCTTAGCGTTTTTTATCTGCTCGGTGTAGTGCTCCAAGTCAAGAAAAGGATTGAACTGCAATTGCTTTTCGCCTTTTATTTCCTGCCTTTTGAAGTAAATCCCTAAGTCCAATCCAAGCTCGGAGTCAGTAAATGCAGGAATGTAAACTGGAACTTTTTTCGTATAAGCTGATTTCAAAATTGCCCTGTCTTCTGAATTCTCAGCCAGAAATTTTCCAAGCATGCCTGTAAGCTTATGGCTGCAAAGAATCTCGCTTCTGTCAATTTTGTCAAGCACTTTTGTGAATATCTCTTCGGTGTCATCAAGATTTTTCTCAAGCTCCAGAGTGTCATAAACGCGATTGTATCCTTTCTCATATAATTTTACGTCGTCCATTTTTGGGTTGTGCTTGAAATGCCTCATTCCAATGCTTTCTACAAAGCCATGCGTCATCAAAGCCCCTGTGCTTACAACAGCATTAATCATTCCCGTGTCAATCATGTCGCAAATCAGCAAGCCCATCTTTGCAACTGTCATTGCTCCTGAGAAAGTTCCGACAACAAAGCAGTCTTTGTCAAAAGCCATCTCATAAAGCACATCTGCGGCTTCTCCAATGCTCCTTCCCCCGAAGGAAGTTTTTGACATTGCTTTTGCAAGCTCGTCAAAATTATTTATCTTGCTTAAATCCAATGCTTCCAATGGCTGAAGATTGTCTGAAAAGCCCGTTGCATACTTTGAAGAGTCTCTTCTGTCAGCTGGTTTTTCTTCTTTGAGCTGTTCTACTTTTATTTTTTCCATATACATAAAACAAAGAAATTTTTTTGTTTATAAAGTTTGTTAAAAAATTTGTGTTTAATACTATTAATTTGAATAGAAAACTTTATAAACTTAGATAAAAGGTTTTACTGAATGACTTTTTTGAGTTCAATTAAGAGAGCAATACGTTTAATAAAACTCGATAAAAACGCTGCAATTGAGTTATCGCAAGACAACAAATCTACTCTAACAGGTTTTATTGTGATTATACTTGTTGGACTTGCTTCAGCAATTTGGACTTTGATTCATATAGTTTAGTCATTCAGTTTTTCTATATTCACATCTGTATACTTCTATCAGATCATTGTAAATGAGTTACTGGCAGCTTTAATCTCTATATTGTTAACCATAATATCAATTCATGCAATAGCCAAAATATTTAAAGGCAAAAGTGGAATAAAAGAATACTTCAGAGCACAATCCCATGTCTACTTTCCAAATATTATTTCATCATTATTTTTTTCTAATATAACTTTACTTCTGTATGCTGTTTATTTACTTAATATCCTTGCTAGCTATACTGTTGTTAATTCAGTTCATAAAATCAGAACTTGGCAATCAGTTATTGCTGGAATTATTACTGTAATATTATATTCTATTTTTAGTATAATAGCACAATTATTAATACCAACATTTGTTGCGATTTTATTAGGAATAAAAGTTTAATTTTGCTTCTTAAAATTGATTGATTCTAATTTTTCAATTTATCACTCTAAGCCCTTCCTTTGCTTTCTCCAATTGAACTTTCTAGCGCTATCCAAAAGCTTAAATATAAGTTATAACTTCAGTTATAACAAAAGAGGCTGGATAATGTGGATTGAAGAGCTGATGAAGAAGCTTGACAGAAAAAAGGCAGAAATCACTTTTGATCCTCATGTTTTTGATAGGAAGGAATACTGGAATCTTGATTTGGGCAAAATAGAAGAAACAGCAAGGACTGGCAATGTATTTGACAATAAATGCGAGGCGCCAAACAAAATTTGCTTTAAAAGGTATTTTGGCAAAGAAAATATCACTTACATTGTAATCGTAAGGTATCATAATAACTTTATTGAGGTGAAAACAGCATGGCCAAAGAAAGGAAGATAAAATGTGATTGTGGAGAATTTTTAGTGGAGAAAGCTACAAAATTTGAGCATTTTGAGGCAGAAGCAATGGTTTGCCCCAACTGCAGCTTTACAACATTAACAAAAGAGCAAGCAGAGAAATATGCAAAAATAAAACAACTACATCAAATTATTGACGCAGAGAGAAAAATAATCAAAATAGGAAACTCTATGGGCTTAACATTGCCAGATAGCCTTCAGGATTTCGGCGCAAAAATCGGAAAGAAGGTCAAAATTGAGGCACTAGACTCAAAATCTTTTAAAATAGAATTAGTGAGTTAATATCTAAGCCCTCCCCCTGCTTTCTCCAAAAATAACTCCTGAAGCAATCAAATGGGCAAGCCTCAAAGGCTCCGGGATAAGGCTTCTTGTGCATGCTATCTTAAGGATTTTGCTTGCTTCCTCTAAATCAATGCCCGTTAGTTGAGCAAATATCTCATTAATCTGAACAACATTTCCAGCCTTTTCTATAAATTTTATTTTTTGCTGTTTTTTGATTTTGATTAATGTTTTTTTAATGTTTTCAATGTCAGGCATTTTCCTTATTATAACAACAACAGGCAAGCCTGTTTTTTTGTTCAATTCCTGCACATCAACAACATTAAATCCAGCGACTGCTATGCCGTCAAGAAAAATGCACTGCAATTGAGGCTTAAATTTGCATTTGTTTATCATTTCAACTAATTTTTTTGTTGAATCATTGCCGTCAACATCAACTTTTGTCGAGAGAATCCCGTCAACCCATGAGCCGCCCCTCATAACAACCCCCACAACAAGAACTTTTTTGTCCTTGAATTTGTTGAAGGGTGAATCATCAATACCAATTATGCGGATTTCCTTTTTGAACATTTTTAATAAACTTTAACTCATATTTTCTGTGAGGAAAGGGATTAATTTTCTTTCTGCCCTTCTTAGATTTTCCTGAAATGTCTGCCTTGTTACCTTTGCTATCTTGCCCAATGTCTCCAAATCAATCTTTCTCGGGTATTCATAATAGCCCTCTTTTATTGCAAGCTCTATGGCTTCTTTTTGCTTTGGCGATAGTTCTGGATAAATGTGGGGCAGGAAAATATTCTCCAGTTTTTTATTTTGTATTGACTTTATTTTTATCTTAAAAACAGGCACGTCCAAAACTTTCATTAAAACCTGCTTGTCCCAGCTTGCCAATTCCCAATCTTCATAGCCGTCAGTTCTCTGGACGCACGGCTTAACCTGTATAATCCTGCGGTCAAATAGGGAATCATAGTATTCCCTCTCAGCAGGCCACTTGTTTAATGTAAAGATGTAGTTTCCTTTTTGCTCAAATTTTGCAAATGATTTCTCTTTCTTTAAATCCTTGATAAATTTTTTTTTATTGTCTTCTTTTCCCAATAATATGTGAAGCTGTGTGTAATAATAGTGATTTTTTTCTTTCCATGCATTTATCAGGTAAATGCAATCAGTCACTTGGTACTTTATGCATCTTGGCCTGAACAGGCAGTTCTTGTGCCAATTCTTGAATTTCATTATCCACATAATATGAGTTTGAATTTCTTACTATATAAAACTTTTGATTATCCCTGCATATGCAGGGTAAAATTAGATATAGAAGTTATGTTATTACTAAAGAGTAGATAAATATGTGGAAAATTTGGAGCGGAGCAAAAATGAACAACATTGAAACTATACTACAGGAAATGGAAAAAAAGATTCCAAAATATACAAGAATGGAAACTGAAGAGATTATTAGAACAAGCTTGGATACTCAGCGATTGTACAATGAAATGGCGTTTCATTTAAGCACAGATGAAAAACTTGCTCTCCAGAGGCTAGCTATAGAATCTGATAGTTACCACATTGCCTTTGCAGCAAATCTTGATGTTCATAAACAATTGGATTGGAAAGTGGACAGTCCTCATAGACTTACTCTCAATGATGCATATCAAACCTTAATTAAATCGGGTTTAGAGTTAGAAAAGGATAAGCATGATATCTACAAAGTTAATGCAATTAAAGATTCTTTAACAGAGATAGTAAGAATGTATTGGGGTGTTCCTAGGGATGAGTACCGTGAAGATTTCAATTGGGCAATACAGCAATCTCTACGACTATTAAAAAAATATGTGGAAAGGTATGCAACTGCAAGACATTAAATTCAGTGATATCAAATGACTAAAAAAACTCAAGAATTTGAAAAGAGAAATCCAGATTTTGCTGTAGGTGAATTATACAACTTTGTCTTGGCGTATGTTACAGGACCAGAAATCCTAAAGCACGATGACCCTAAGCTTATTGGCATTCCATTTATGTTTTTTATTGGCGACATCTCTGATAATTATATGGGTATAAAAATGGAGGATATAGCAGCACGATTAAAAAAGAAAGGGATTCCATATTTATCCCATTCTAAATTTAATGATATTTTTGAGGATGCACATATAACGTTTAAAGCACCTCCCAACATAGTTTATGCAGGAGATAAAGAAATTACTCTTGAAGAATTGGTAGGCAATATAATACGCCCAGATTCCTGTTCAATATCTGGATGTCTTCCTAATTTTTTTGGTTTATTATTGAAGGAACCTAAATTTGAAGGGAGAATAAAAGTTAGAAGTGAAGAAGATTATAAAAAAATGAAAGAACAAATATTACCTGAAGTCCGCAGAGAAAGGGCTGGAAAAGAATTTTATGCAAGCCGATTAAACAGATTGCTTAATCATCTTTCTCTTAGTGAACCACCTAAAACCCCAATAGACGATCAAATCAGATACTACAGATATGGAGGTGATCCACTTTTTTAATAGAATTGTGTTTGACTTAAAATTTATGTGTTTTTTAGGAAAAAACTAATAATCTCATTCCCTAAACTCTATATCATCAATTATCCCGTCAGAGTCCAAGTCTATGCCTTCAACTACATTTGCCTTGATGCCTGAATTGTGGATGTTGCCATTTGTTATTTTCTTGAAATCCTTCAAAAATGCTATTATTGCAGCTCTTGTTCCGGAAAACCTTTTGCCTGCAACAACCAAAATATATTTGTCCTTGTTGAAGGGGCTTTTTGCCTTTACAATCAAACCGCATTCATCCTGAGGGTAGGTTTCACTTGAAATGGTTGATTTAATGTTTCCATTTTCAAATCTTATTGGCAGTTTTGAATTAACTTTTTCAACAATCTTGTTTACAACAGGCCCCCCTATGAGAATTAAGTTGTTTTGTAAATCCTCATCTCTTACTTCTGTGTCAAGCTTTACATTGAACTGGGGGACATAATTGAGGAATGTGCCCAAGAACAAAGCCAAGTCCATTCCGTAATAGCCGTCCCTGCTTCTTGCCTTGTCAGGGCCATGAGGATCCGGAGAGCCTACAATAATCAGGGCATCAAGCTGCCCGTCCCTGATGAAAGGCTCAAGAAATTCTGACTCGTTCCTTATTTGTGCAATTTTGCTTGTTGTCTCAAAATCTTTGAACTTGATTACAAAAGCAGGCTCTGTCAATGCATAGAAATTTGCTGTTGCTCCCTGCTTTGTTTCCTTTCTGACGATTTTGATAATGCCTGCCTTCTCCAGATTCCTTATGTGGTAGTATACTTTCTGCTCATGCACTTTCAAAGCTTTTGCTATGTCTATAGGGTACATTGCCTCTTTTGCCAGCAAACTAAGTATCCTGTGGGCTAATCCCGAGCTTACACATTTTGCATGCTCAGCGCTTATTTCTTTGGCAGGCAAAGAGTAAATCTCGTTCTTTTGCTTGTCTATTATGAACATAACAATAAGAAAGCGGAACTACTATAAAAAGTTTTTTAATGGTGGTATAATTTAAGTGTTTATGAATGTCAAGGCAATAAAGTTTAAAAATAAAGGTTGATTAGTAGGTTGTATGCCAGCAACTAGTTTGGACAGGAAACTTGAAGATTTTTATGATGAATTTCATATGTCGAGATTATTTACTAGTGTATGGATTGGATGGAGGAGATACAGCGGTACAGAAGTATTCAAAGCTTTTAAGTGTGTCTTGGAAGAGCAATTAGGATTAGGTAACATTAATGAAGAAGTTTATAACGGTATTGTAACGGAAATCAATAGAATGGTTGCACAAACAACATCCAGGCTATACTGGAGAAACAGGCTAAATGAAGGTAGAGGAATTATAGCTGATTCTAGAAAAAAGCTGGAAGAAAATACGACAATTAGCGAATACTTAAGATACGCCCAATCCGAGCAGTACTTAAAGAAAGCCAACTCTAAGCCTAGCCACGCAATAGTAACCGCAAAGGGATTATAACTTTTTTTATAATACTCCTATAATTCTTTTAATAACATTTATAAATGAGCTATGCTCTACTAATTGCCTCATCTGAGAATATCTCCAAGTGCATCTCTTTTAATCCTCTTTTGAGAGATGCACTATTTTTTAAATGACATCTGAAATTGTAAAGGTAATTTAAATGTGCGGAATTGTTGGCTGTATAGGGAATGGCGAGGCTTATCCCATACTTCTGAAAGGGCTGAAAAACCTTGAATATAGAGGCTATGATTCTGCTGGGTTTGCTGTGATAAACAGCGGAATAGTTATAGAAAAGGACATTGGCAAAATAGAGGATGTGGAAAAGAAAATTGACTTGTCCATGCTTAAAGGATGCACAGGATTGGCGCATTGCCGCTGGGCAACCCATGGAAGCGTTACAAAAAACAACGCGCATCCGCATGCCGACTGCTCAAACAAGATTGTAATTGTGCACAATGGGATAATAGAAAATTATACTCAATTGAAAGAGCAATTGATTAAGAAAAACCATGTTTTCAGCTCTGAGACAGACACAGAGGTTATAGCGCATCTTATAGAAGAGCACCATAAAATCTCAAGCTTTGAGGATTCTGTCAGAAGCGCATTGAAAGAAGTCCAAGGCTCTTATGCGCTTGGGGTTATCTGCTCGGAAGAGCCTGAAAAACTCATTGCAGCAAGAAACGAAAGCCCTTTAATAATAGGCAAAGGCAGCAACGGCATGTTTATAGCATCTGACATTCCTGCCCTGCTCGAGCACACAAATGAGTTTATTTACCTGCACGACAGGGAAATTGCGCTTCTGACAAAAAACAGCATAGGCGTCTTTGATCTGGACGGCAACAAAAAGGACTTCAAAATAAACAGGATAAGCTGGAGCAGGGAAGATGCAGAGAAAGGCGGATATAAGCATTTCATGCTGAAAGAAATTTATGAGCAGCCAAGGGCGATAACAGAAACATTAAACGGAAGGCTGAAAAACGGCAATGTTGTTTTTGAAGAAGAGATTAATATAAGCGATAAAGAGATTCTGGAGATTGAAGATATAAAGATAATCGGCTGCGGCACTTCATGGCATGCTGCCTTGATCGGCAAGTTCATGTTCGAGGAGCTTGCAAAAATACCAACTGATGTTGAATATGCGTCAGAGTTCAGGTACAGAAGCCCCATACTAAATCCAAATACAATTGTCATAGCAATCAGCCAGAGCGGCGAAACAGCCGACACAATCGCTGCTTTGAAGGAAGCCAAAAAGCTTGGTGTCAAGACGATTGCAATATGCAATGCAAGAGGTAGCTCTATAACAAGGGTTGCTGACGGCGTTATCTATACAAGGGCAGGCCCTGAAATCGGGGTTGCATCGACAAAAGTCTTCACAACACAGCTTGCAGTTTTATACCTCATGACAATACTTTTTTCAAAAGCCAGAAAAACACTAAATAACAAGCAAATCAAGGACATGATTGATGGCATAAGAAAAATCCCGCTGCAGATGGCATCTGTCCTTAATGAAGACATGGAGATTATGAACTGCGCAGAGCTTTACCACAAAAAAACAAACTCTTTGTATCTTGGCAGAGGGGTTAATTTCCCGATTGCCCTTGAAGGGGCTCTGAAATTAAAGGAGGTAAGCTACATGCATGCAGAAGGCTACCCTGCCGCTGAGATGAAGCACGGGCCCATTGCGCTGATAGACGAGAACATGCCTGTTGTTTTTATCGCGCCTCATGACATTTACACTTACAGCAAGATACTTGGCAACATTGAGGAAGTGAAGGCAAGAGGCGGCATTGTGATAGCAATTGCGACAGAAGGCGATGCTGAAATACCAAAAAAGTCTGACCATACTATTTTCATTCCAAAAACTTTGTATACTTTAAGCTCTATACTGGCTACCATTCCGTTGCAACTGCTGGCTTACCATATTGCCGACAAGCTTGAAAGGAATATCGACAAGCCGAGAAATCTGGCTAAAAGTGTTGTGGTGGAATAACTATTATTTAGTAGTAAAAATAGAAAGATTTATAAAGTCGCATATTCCACTATTTTTTAGCGAGAGTATACACAATGGACAAACTAACACTTACAATTGATGGGATGGTAGGTGGATTATCTGAAGAACACGGAGATTTTCAATTTCTTTTAAAATGCCCTTCGGAGGAAACTAGAGGTTTTGTTTATTTTAATAAAGACTCTCAGCGAGTAAGATTTAAGACTTATGAACCTACTGGAATGATGTTCGTTGATGTTTCTGGAGATGGCACATTAGAGTATAGATTTGAAAGTTATGAATCAAAATTGCAACTTAAACAAGATTTGCCAGCTGTTAGTAAACCTGAAGTTGTCATAAACGGAAAAGGAAAAGCTCAACTTCCAGCAATTTTCGAGGTTACAGAAAAAGTTGTGGATAGCTTAAAAGCTAAAAAACCGATAGATTATAGACTTCCTAATGAAACATTTGCGACTCTTGTAAACTTAATAAATAACCCAGAGACAAGAACATCCTAAAAATTTATTAAAAATGTCAGAAGAAAACAAAAAATGATGATAAAGCCGCCGCACATTGCATTGACTCTTTTGTTTTTATCATGGCTGTCTGACTATTTTTTTCCCAAATTTAGGTTTATAGCCGGTAATTACAGATATGTTGGGATTTTGGTTTTTATTTTTGGGCTGTCAATAACATTTTACTCATTTTATCTGTTCAGAAAAAACAAAACGCCAATAATCCCAGGGCAAAAGCCAAAATTCATGGTTATTCAGGGGGCATACAAATTCACAAGAAACCCAATGTATCTGGGAGTCGCAACTGCGCTTTTGGGATTTTCCATATATTTTGGCAATTTGCTTTCATTTTTGTCACCTTTGATATTTTTCTTGATAATGAATCATTATTTTGTTCCAAGAGAGGAGAAACTGATGGAGAATATTTTTGGAAAAAAATACTTAGAATATAAAAAGAACGTTAGGAGATGGCTATGAAAATCACAAAGGCTTTATTAAAGGACGGGAAAGGCATTGCAAATGTGCTTGTTAAAAGCTACAACATCAAGGATATCATGGAAGGAGTAGATGTCTTTAAGAACGAAACAAGCAGGCAGTACCATTACATCATAGCAGAAGACAAGGGAAAAGTTATTGGGCTTGTGACATGGGTAATGCACGGCCTGCCGAAGCACGAGCTGTTTGAGCTGGACAGGATTGCCGTGCTTCCTGAATATCGTGGAAAAGGCATTGCGCAGAAATTATTTCACGCATTAATCAAAGATGCAAAGCTCTTTTACAGGAAGCATAAATTAAAGGCAAGAAAACTGTACCTGATGACGCATGCAGACAACACAAGGGCGCAGAAATTTTATGAAAAATTAGGATTTAAGCATGAAACGACTTTGAAAGAGCATTATTACCAAGGAAAAGATGAACTGGTTTATAGTATGTTTTTTTGAATGAATTTTATATTCTTTTTATCAGAATAGATGATTGAGTTTTAAAACCAATCTTTTGCCAAGCTTTGAGTGCTAATTTATTAGAGATATAAACATTAGTTTTAATGTACTTTATACCCCTATCTTTCAGAAATTTCGCTGCAGTTAGATGAAGTTTTTTTGCAATACCTTTTCTTCTGTATTTCTTTAAGATTGTCGCTGAATTTAAATAACCGTATTCTTTTATTTTGAAAACCTTGTCATTCTTTTTAATAAAAAATTCAATAAAACCGATAACTTCATTATCTTTTACAGCAACAAATATGTGATTGCTTTTCTTTTTAATGTCCTTTCTCGCCGCAGTCATTTGATTTTTAAGTGTTAATTTTTCTTTAAATTTTAATAAAGGGTCGGATTTTTTGTGAGGTTTCCAAAATTCAATATACAATCTAGCTAAATCTTCTGCATCAGACATTCTTGCTTTCCTAACTGTTATTTCCATATTCAAAACACTCCCAATAAATTCAAAAACTGCTCTTTTGTATCAGCCATGAAGTAAGGATTTGTCTTTTTTTCTCCGCCGATTGTCGAGAAAGGAATGTCTCCATAGTCATGTCCGGGATAAACTTCAATATCGTCATTAAGTTTTTTTAATTTTTGTAGGCTTTCAAACAATTTTAAGGAATCGCCGCCTGCCAAATCAGTCCTTCCGATTGCATTCACAAACAAAGTATCGCCTGTAATCAATTTTTTGCCAGCGAGAAGGCATATTGCTCCTGCGGTATGCCCTGGCGTGTGAATGACTTTGATTTTTATATTTCCAACCTTGATTTCATCATTATTTTTTACTTTTATAAGTTTTATATTGGGATTTTTTATATGTTTTTTAATTTCGCTGAATTCCAATTCATAAAAATAAACTTCCGCACTTGTTTTTGAAGCCAATTCATCCGCTTTCTGCACATGGTCATAGTGGGAATGTGTCAAAATTATTTTCGTAATTTTCAGTTTTTCTTTATTTGCCGTATCAATCAGTTTATCAGTTTCCCAGCCTGCATCTATAACAGCACATTCCCTGCTGTTTTCATCTCCTATGATGTAGCTGAAGTTCTGCATTGGACCAAGACTAATTTGTTTGAAGAACATTTATGTCACTTTCCTCCCAAAGCTCAAGAACCCTGAATGCCCTATGCCTGTGCTTTTCGGCCTTACCCTTCTTTCCTCGACTTCCCATTCACGCTCGGTCATTTCGGCTGTTTTCAAATATACAAAATTTTCATTTTTCCTCAAAGCATTGACAAAATCAGCTACTTGGGGCACAGACGGGCTGTAAGACACGATAAAGCCGCCCGGCTTCAAAGCCTTTGCGCAGCTTTCAATGGCTTTCCATGGCTCTGGAAGGTCCAGTATCAAAACATCGATGTTTTTGTCGTCAATTTCCGTGTAAATATCTTTCTTCCTTATTTTGACATTTTTCAAGCCCAGAAAATCAATGTTGGATTTTACTATTACAATAAAATCATCCCTAATCTCATAGGTTATGACTTCTTTCGCTATGCTTGCCAGAAAGCATGCCAAAGCGCCTGAGCCCGAGCCTGCATCCAGAACCCTGCTCTTTTTGTTGATGCCAGTTTCCGCAATTATCAATCCTATGTCCTTTAATGGGATTATTTGCGCATCTCTTTTTATCTTTCTGTACAAGTCAATAAAGCTTGGATTAAAGATAAAGAATTCCTTGTTTGTGTTTGATTTAAGCAGGCTGCCTTCTTTTGCTTTGTTTAAGTCTTCTTTTTTTATAAAGCCGTATTGGGTATGAATGTCTTTATCAAGCTCGCCTGCATAAAACTTCCTTCCTTCTTTGGTAATAAGGACTTTTTTAATTTGGTTCATAAATAATGATAGAAAAATCTAGGCTATAAAAATTTAATTATAAAAAGCAGGCTTATTTCCTGCCTTTTTTCATTGGCATTGACTCGCAATGCGGGCAGCATGGCTTTGCCATCTTGAGTATGCCTTTCAGCACCAGCAACGCAGCCAAAGTGTACCATATAATGTACACATCATCATTCGACTTTGCGTACCAGCTTGCTATGAACAACACTACACCAAATATGATGTACTTTGCTGCCCAGCACTTTCCGCATGCGCCGTCATGGCATGTTGAATCCATTATAGCACCTCCTTTGTTCGATTTGTATATCCTTAGCCCAATTATATTTAAACTTTCCTATTAGGCATGCCTACTGATAAAACCAAAACATTTAAAAATAGTAAACACTAGTTCTAAATAAAAAGGTACATTATTGTTATATTTAAATTAAAAAACTTTAAAAATAGATAAATAATATAAAAAAATAGATATATGATTTTAAATTATAATTAAATATTTGAGAATAATAGATAAATATTTATTAAAAATAAACAATGTTATCGCTGTCGGACAATGAATTTAGCGTAATCAGCTTTCTGGTTAGAAATTTCCCTGAAAAGCTTACAATAAGGAATATTGCCCAAAGGCTTGATTTCAGCGCTGCAGGCGTCTTCAACATTCTGAAAAAGCTTGAAAAGCAGGGCATTGTTGTCAGTGAAAAACTCGGCACAGGCTTGTTCTGCAAAATAAATTTTGAAAACAAAATTGCCTGCCACCTTGCTGAAATTGTCCTGCTCTATTCTGAGGAAAAAACTGAAGTTGATGCTGAAAAGTTAAGGCAGGCAAAAGCCGCAATTGTGGATAAGAAAAACTTGCTGCTGATTACAGATAGTGTTACAACTCTTGACGTTTCTATTCCTGATGTCAGCTTAATCACGAAAACAGAAGATGAAGTTATTGCTTTGCTGAGAAAAAAAGATTCGGGAATACTCCAGCTATTGAAAAATGGCGTTGTGCTTTTTGGAGAAGACAAGATTGTCGATATAATAAAAAAATGCATTTCGGGATTTTGAAAATGAGAATAGAAGTTGACCAAAGCGGAAAGATAGAACAGACAGATATGGATACTATCCTTGCTTTTTCAAATAATCATCAGTATGCTGTATTATTTACAAAAGATACAAAAAGAGAGCTTATTAAGAAGTATAGAAAAGAGAAGCAGATAATTCTGAAATTGTTTGTTGCTTGCGTGTATTACACGATAAAGGACTACCTGCACCAAGCGGAATTAATCATTATTGATAATGAGTATGACGGGAAGCAAAATTACATCAAATCTTTACTTCTTGATTTCATAAGAAAAGATTACAGAGACTTTGACAAAAACCTGATTAGAATAGCCCATATTACTAAAAATTCAAAAGCTCATGAATTTGCTGCTAATGTAAAAAGAGGATTTGCTAAACCACAAAAAATATTATCAGAAAAAGATATAGAAAAATTGATTCGGGGGGCTCTTGCGAGCAGACCTGCTTCAACCGTGTTTTCAGCAAAGCTTAGGCACGGATTGGCATGGCACCCTTCATCGCTATTTGCAATAGATGCATCCGTATTTAAACCTTTCGCCCAAAAATGAAATCAAACAATAATAGGCTAACAATCTTAATTTTGGCGATTGCATTGCTCTTGGTATTGCCAAATATAGCCTATGCAAAGCCATACACCGAAGCTTTGAAAGGCGGCTTGGTTGAGATTAATAATTTCTTTACAAATGAGCAGTACAAGCCTTATGCAAAGACAATTGACTTCTTCTTCTTTGCATTGCTGTTTATTGCAATTTACATGATGGGGGTAAGGTACGCTTTCAAGGAGGTAAAGAGGCCTGAGCAGGTTATTGCAATCCTGCTTGGGCTGATGACTGCATTCCTGCTTGTCTTAGGGGGGTTTTCAGCGACGCTTTTGCTGCCCTACATCCAGTGGCTTTTGTATGTACTGCTGTTTATATTGTACTGGTGGATGCTGAAAGGGATAAAAAACAAGTTCTGGAGGTTTGTGCTTGCGCTTTTGCTCACATTGCTCACTATTGCAGGAGTGCAGTGGCTGTTCAGCGCCTTGGCAGCTCCAGAAGCCGGGGCAGTTGACACCAGCGGAATTGCAGGCTTCTTCAAGTCTCTTGGCGATTCCTTCAAGGGCATTGACACGGGATTCCAGCCAGGCACCCCCCAATGGCTGCAGGACCTGTTTGAAACGCCTGGAGCTGCTGCCCCGAGCGGACCTGGAACTTTGCCGAGTACGACAACGCCAAGCGGCGTAGTTGCCACGCCAGCAGCAGAGAAAGGGTTTTTTGGAAGGAACTGGTGGTGGATAATACCTTTGCTGTTTTTATCACCTTTTGCTTTTAGAGTACCAAGAGAATGGGTTAGGAACAGATTTAGGAGAGCGGGAAGACCGCCAACAGAACCAACATCGCCAACACGAGAAATCATTAATAAAATAGTTGATATTAAAACAGAAAAGAATGAAGCGAAGGCAAACATTGAGCTGATAAATCGCGAAAAAAATAATCTTATTAGACAGGGTGATGTTAAGACTGGCTATATCGCAAAATTACAGGAAATTCTTAGAAAAGACAATGGGGAAGAAGACCTTGCAAATCTATTTCTTGACCCAAGTAAGACGCTGGAAGAACTAGAAGAAGGGAATGTTAAAGAAATAATCAAAAAAGAAAGAGAGTTCGTAAAAGAACTAAAGAAATTAGGTGAAGTTGAATCAGAGCTGTATGGCAAAATTAAAAATCCACAAGATCCCCAAGGTTGGCAAAACATAATACTGCAAAATTTGCAGGATGTACCTGACGAGAGAAAAAATGGCATAAGGAATTTGTTGTATCTTCTTAAAGTTTTAATGGATGAGAATGTAGCCAGAAGAGCAGAAGACAAGCAAAAAGGCATTTTATGGCTGATTGCATTTTGCTATAATCTTGAAAAGAAGCAAAATATACTAGCCAGGGATTTAGGAAATTTATTTGATGATAACCACATTAAAGACTTAGTCAAAGGCAAGTTTAAAGACGCAATAACAGACGAAGCAAGGCTAGAAGCTTACAACCAGAGGGAAAATGAAATTGTAGCTTTGCTGTTGCGCAGGATTTCAGCACAAGTGGACGGATTAGACAGATTAAAAATGCTGATTGAACAAGGGCAGCAGCCTCAACAAGGGCAAGCAACGCCACAACCAACTCCAACTTTAACCCTTGAAATCACAAATCCCACTCCAAATACTCCTCATGAAATAGGCAGACCCATTGATGGATTGCAAGCAGTGATTAAAGATACTGCAGGCAATGTAGTTGATCCTGCTACTCTTGGCAAAGTTTTCTTTATTTGGTATATAGGACAAGAAGGCAAACCTCCAATAAGAATATTAATAGGAAACAATCGCAACTCTAGACCAATTCCTAATGCTTTTATTCCTGGACCAGCAAAACTTGGCGTAGTTGTGGTTGACCAAAAGAAAAATATAAAAGTTCAACCTAGAGAAATTGACATTGAGCTTGTTTCTTCAATAGGACCTCCAGCAGGTGGCCCATTAGTACCGACAAAGCCTAGCGTAATACCAGGAAAAATGCCATTTTATATACATCCTGAATTCTTAAAGCCAGGAACAACTTATCCATACAAGCAAGAAAGAGGTGCATTGCCTCATTCTGAAGAACAAAAACAAAAAATAGAAATCGAAGAAATAAAAAAAGAAATAACAGAATTTGATGAATGGTTTATACGAGAAGAAATAAAAGCTGGAAGGAGCAGAAACAGAGGAAGAATGAGCGAGTACAAACAAAGATTCTTAGGGATATTAAAAGGTATTGAAGAAGAAAGGCATAGTTTAGTAAAAAGAATAAATAAATCAGAGAAAGCAATAGCTAATAAAGCCCAAGTCGATTATTTACTAGACCAGTTGGATGAAAATATTGCGCAGGCACGAAAAACTTATAGATTTGAATACCTCAATGCTACAAAGGATAACATTCATGATTTGACTTCGCTGACTTCTGATGCTAGATTACCCGTTGGTTATAAAGAGGGAAAAGCAAAAGTTCTTTATAATAGGGCTAAACAAAAGCAAGCACGAATAAGAGAAGAGGTTGGAGGTGTGCCTTTTGAAGCCTTTAGAGCAGAAACAAAAGAAGAAAGAGACGCCTGGGAGCAATATCAGGAGTTACAGGTACAACAAGAATTAAATTGGAAAAAAACACAAGAAGAGAAAATTGCAAAATTAAGACAACAAGAAACTACTGCTAGAGCTGCGCCTACGATAAAACCTTCACCTGCAACCGACCTGAGCGAAAAAGAAGCAGAATTTGACGCATTGATAGGAAGGCTAAAACGAGCACCAGTAGCAGAAGATATAATAAGAAAACTTAACAGACGTTTTGGAACATAAAATGTACCCGTTTATTCTTAAGCTTGTTAATATATTTAGGCTCAAGAAAAAAGCTTGCGATGAATTGGAAAGATTGCTTGCTGCAGTAAATATAGTATTGCATCCTGAAAAAGCAAAAAAAGTTGAGAATATAGGGGATATAATCAAGGATCCTGGTTTGATTTATACAGATGAAGGGCAAAAACTAATTCTCAAGCATAGACTTTTTCATCAAGACGAAGGGATTCTTCCTTTAGCTGACTCTCTCATAAAAGCAAATGATGAATTAATGAATTACCAAGATGACGATGACAAAATAAGTATTAGAGATAACTTCGGAATCAATATGAGCAAAAATCTGGCTCAATGTGGCATAGCCATTCACAGAAATTACTTAGACATGATGCAAATTGTTGAGAAAGAGCAGTATTTTCTAGAGACATTATTCAAGCCAGCCCTTGAGCAGATGAGCAAGAGAGAGGACTACAAAGAAGCATGGAAAGCTCCCTTTAAAAACTTCAAAGGTTTTTTAATACTTTTGAACATAGATTTGGGATTGTTTTATCACTTATTGGATGAATTAGATAAAATGGGCTTTACAGGCGAAACTATTGAAGTCAGAAACAAGAACAGAGGAATAATAAAAAACAATGTTATTGTTTCTGTTAAAGCAGATGATTTTGCTCATGCAAGGTATTGGATAGATTATGCAAAGAATAAAGAATGGTTCGACAATGGGGAAATAAAAACGTTAAATGACTTGATATTTTTTATAGAACAGCAGGATGCCTACCAGCTTGAGCAATTGATTGAAAGTAAAAGTTTTAAAAAAATTTTTGATGAGAAAGAAGCAGAATTTTTTAAAAAAATACTGGAAGACATTAAGAAAAACACAAAAAGCGAGCCTTATCCAATAGCCCCGCAAGAATTGGCAAAAGATTTGGCAGAAGAAGAAAAATCTTTGGAGCAGTTAAAAGAAGTTGCAGAGGAATTAAAAGCACCTCCATGGGTTAATGAATCAATTTACAGGGAAGCTAAAAGAATTGATGATATGGAGTTTGTACTTGGTGATACTTTTCCAAAAATCGAGGAAATTCAGAAAGTTAAAAAAATAAAAAAGTCAGGATTGAGAAGGCTAAGAACAAGACTCAAATTTGAAAGAAGAAAAATTAAAAGAAATGTTAGAGCGGTATTAAATGAAGGTTTAAGGGTTCTAGACGAGTCTGCTAAAATCAGAAGTAAGGTGATGATACAGCTAAAGTCAGAAATTGCAAGAACGCAAGTGAAAAGAGAACTGATAAATGCCATACAACAAAATAATTTTGAACATGCAAAATTATGGATTGCCCATGCACAAAAAAATAGTTTGTTTAGTGAAGAAGAAATTAATTTATTAATAAATCTAGTAGATAACTTAGTTTATACAGGGTACAAACAGCAGTCAATCAGCAGAATTTATGATGATTTATTAAGTATTATTTCAGTGATTGAAAGTGGTAGAAGGGATTTTTTAAGATTGGCGGGCAAGGGAGCAGCAGCAGGTTTAGTTGCAGCCACCGGGTTAAGCTTTATTGACAAACTTGGCTCTTATGCGGCAATAAATAAAAACGCCCAAAAAACTGAAATTAATGATATACCTCAAGAGGAAGTAAAAATTATTTTCGTTGGAGACACCATGTTTCCGCAGGCTGCAAGCGAAAAGAGCTGGTGGAAGAAAATGCACATTAATGATGACCCGCATATTTACTTCAGTAATTCTGAATCTTATATAAAAAATGCGGATTTGGCTATCGGAAATCTTGAAATGCCGATTTCAGACAACAAAGGCACACCAATCGAAGGGGAAAAATGGCATTTTAAGGGACCATCATTTTTAGCAAAAATACTGGCAGATGCTGGGTTTAAGGTTATGAGCCTTGCCAATAACCATACATTGAATTATGGACCAATAGGTCTTGCTGATACAATAAAACATCTAAGGGATGCTGGAGTATATCCAGTTGGCGGCGGCAACAATATGTACGAGGCAAGAGAGCCCGTAATTCTCAATATCAAGGGCTACAAAATAGGAATTCTTGCCTATTGTATAATGTATATTGTTGATCTCTTAGCTGATTCTAACAAAGCAGGCTCTGCACCATACAAATCTCATAATAGGATTGATTTTACGAAAGAAAAAGCTTACAACTATGAAACATTTGCAGATGATGACCGGATTCAGGATATTTACCCTGAAGATGAAAATTATCTTTTGGAAGATTTACAAAAACTCCGAGGGAAGGTTGATGTTATTATCATATTTTTTCATTGGGGTCGTGAGTTGGGAACACGTCCATTTAATTACCAAAGGCATATAGCTAAAATGGCTGTCGATAACGGCGCTGCGATAGTTGTCGGAGCGGGTCCTCACGCAGTTGGAGAAGTAGAAACTTATAATAATGGAGTTATAGCTTACAGCCTAGGAAATTTCTTGTTTGGATCAAAAACCAGACAATCCAATGGCTCAATGCTGGAAGTTACGTTAAAGAGGGGAAAAATAATAGAAGCCAAAGAGTATTATCTTGATGTAAACAATTTTGGGCCTAATGCATTCAACCCTACAACAATTGGAGAACCCCATCAATTCGTATGAATAATAGTACTATGAGTGAAAAAATGCAGAATCAAAAATGGGATATCATGTCTGAGTGGAAGAGAGTGAATGAGTATTCACAAAGGGATTTAAAGTATATTTGGAAAGATATAAAGCCTGAATTTGAAAGTATAAAAAGCAAAGGGAATAGGCCGTTATTCATTCTCAAAAAACTAAGGGAATTTTATGGAGAAAATAGTAAAAAATATTCAGAAGAAATTTCAACATTAGACAATCTGATTATGCTATTTGAGTATAATGATGCAGATAATTTACGCTCTTTAATGGAGAGTGGTTTATTCAGCAAAATCTTTACTGAAGCGGAAAAAGAATCTTTTAAACAGATGTTAGAACTGACTGCAAAAAGGTTCAAAGAAATGGATGTTGTTCAAAAATTTGATAATTATTCCCTCCAGATGCCACTTGACTTGCAAAGAGTCAAAATTGGGTTAAGAAAAATTTGGGTGCCTACTATTTCAGGCAATTTGGCTGTTAACATCAGCGCCGGTATGATGAACAGATTGAATAGCTTTTTTATGTATATTAGCAGGAATTTGGGGCTTGTATCAGAGAAAATTTTAATAAGTTCTATATTGGCTGCAACAGTGATTGGGTTTTCCCCAGAAAGAACTGGCGGTGGCTATATTAGGCTAAAGTCTGACAAAGAGATTATCCAGCAAGTCCTTGGAGCGGATTTTGAAGACGAGAAAGTGCAAAAAATGCTGGAAGCTTCCAGGTTTGGTGATATATTAGCCGATATTATGAATAAACACAAAAGCGGTGAAATTAAATATGAAAATCTACCAGACTACATCAAAGAGCTTATATCTGATGGTGTACTAGATATTGCTGTTTTTATAGGTGCTGGATATGAGGAACATATCACACTTAAGAAGGATGAAATAAGATTAATAGACTTTGCACAAAATAAGTTATTGCTGCGAGTCAGGTATGTTGACAATATAGAAGGGGCAGTAAAGGCATTTGATGAATCTGATATTATTTATGTGAAAGCAGACTCAAACTTCGGTTTAGGCTGGGCCCTATCAAAAGAAGGCATGGCAAACCCATTAAGAATGCAGCCAAGTCCTATAAGAATACCAAAGAAGGAACTTCATGGATATAAAGGCACAATATTAAAGGACCTTGGGAATGAGGTGATAGTTCAAGCTAGCGACGAAGACATAAGGCGAATCAAACCCAGAAAGGGCTACCAGCTTATTGCTATGGCTTCATGCAAAACTAGCCAATATTTTCTAGATGTTATCAAAAGGCTGAGGCAGGGGTTGCCTACAACTGTTATTTACACAAACAGTGAAGTATATAATCAAGGTGTACAAATTTTCTTAAATGGTATCCTCAAAGGAGAAAAGATAGAGCAGATTGTAGAAGAGATAAATGCTTATGAATTAAAGCGTTGGACCAGCAAGGATAGGACTATCCTCAAAGGCAGACAACCTTATGAAGCACTTGTCCTAAACGCAGAATCTGGCTCTCCAGAAAGCACAGCTTATGACAAGCATAACATTCCAAACTCGCTGACTTTGTTTTATGATATAGAATTGTAAGAGAATAAGTTAAAAAATAAAAAATTACTTGTCAGCCCTCATTACATTAAGCAGCATATACTTAACGTCTTCAGGAAGCTTGTTTGCGTCAACAACAAACTGGATAGTCTGCTTGCCTCCAGCCTCGTCTTGGAAAGTTCTGTCTTTTTTGGAGGGCTTACTGTTATTATCTCCATCTTTCATAACAACAGCATAATAAATTCCAGTTAAGCCTGTTGGCACCAGTGTTATAGCATCTGACTTCTGTTCTGCATCAGCTCTTGATTTTGAGTTATTGTATTGAGGCATAGTTACTCCACGAAGCCACCCGTATAGCTCATCAAGGCTTTTTCCATCCTTTTCCATTCCTCTTTTAATCATAAATGGTGCTTCTGCATTTGGCTTTATCTCCACTGCCGAAACACGCCTCTCTAAATCTTGTACACTCCCAATAGTTGCACAACTGCCTAAAGTAGTCGCAAGAAGAACTGTACCTACTCCCCTATAAACTGCTGATTTGTAATTCATTTTTACATACCTCCTACAGTTAAATGTTCTGGTTTGAATGGGATGCCGCCTTCATTGTCGCTTTCTTGATTTGGCTGTACAGCAGAAACGCCTTCCGTATCTCTTGCGCCAGGCACTGTTAAATGTTCTGGTTTGAATGGGATGCCGCCGGCATCTTCTGCTTTAGCCTCAACCTTAGCTTCCAATGTCTGTTGTTTTGGTGCCTTAGGCGCTTCAGCTTTTGCAATTCTGCTTGGCTTTCTCTCGTAATTGACAGATGACCTGATATATAATTTATTTTCCCCTGGTTCGTATAAAATAACCTGTTGTACCTTATCCTTAGAGTCTGGAGACTTTGTTGGATTTAATCCAAGAATCCACTTCCCATCAACCTTTACTCCTAAAAGAATAGATTTTAAGTCCTTGCCTTTATAGCTTGTTACATGCGAAGGCTGCAAAGAAAACCATTTCTTTCCATCTTCTGATAAGTCAGAATATCTTATCTTTCCTGCCCTGAACTGCCTGTGCTCGTCAGTTTCCTGGTTGAATATCCATCTATAATTGACCTTTTTAGGTTGCTTAGTTTCTGCCTGTTGCACAACAGCAGTTTTTCCTCCCATATACTTATCATACATTTCAGATAATCTTGCTTGATTAAGATAAACATAGCCAAGTGCGGCTAGAACTACTGTCCCAAGCGCCAATCTTGTGCGCCCCCATCCTGTAGCAGGAAACCCAAACACATAGCCTGCATTTGATTTTAAAATACCGAAACTTGGTGTTCTTCCTGCATATCCCCCACCATTATGCCCAGAACTAGTGAAGTTATGTCTAACGCGGTAATCATCCAAACGTGAAACCTTTTGTTGAGCTACCTGGTCTTCCAGCTTAGGAAAATTTGCCCTGTCATTTGCAATATATTTGTCAGAAGCTATATTACCTTCAAATTTGCCGACATATTTTAATGCAGTGTCCAACATTTCGCTATTAAGCTTGATCCCAAAAATTTTCTCAGAATCAGCTATCATCATTTGTTTTGCTTTTTCGTCAGAATCAACATAGCGCCTCATAGAAGCATAAGAATCAGCAATTAAGGTAGCTTTTGATTTAGCTACTTCTGGGGTTACACCAATAGTGGAGGCTAATTTACTTAATAGCCCCTCCCTAATACTGCTATAAACTTCTGCCATTTTAATACGTCTTATGGAAGTCCGAGCCATTTAAAAACCTTTCGGTTTTTTACTATTTTAAAATGGTGAATAATTTGGTTAGAGTCAATTAAAACCCAATAAAAACATCATTTCCCCCTAAAAACCTCTGACTCCAAAATTCTTGCAGGCATCAAAATCGGAATTTCAAGATATTTTATGTTCCAGCTGTTAAGGTATTCTTTAACTTCCTCAGACTCTTCAATGGAGGAAATTATAATTCTTTCAGAAAATTTGTACAGCTTTAATTTTTTAAGCATACCTTCGCTGTTTCTCCCGTATAAGCTGTAATAAAAGCGCATTCTTTGTGATTTATTAAAGGTTTTTATATCATATCTGAACATGACTAATGGCTTGTAGCCCAGCCCATCAGCAATAAATTTCTTCTGAATCAAGCTAAAACCTTCAGAGAGAAACGACTCTCTGGCAATAAATGCTGATTTAAACAAATCACTGTAGCTTTTTGAAACCAAATCTATTTCAAATCCTGTCACCTCAAATTCTTTTTTTATTTGATAGCTCAATTCTGAATTAATTTTTGTTTTGTAAATTACAAGTAAATCTATGTCTCTTGGCTTTTCTTTTCCTCTAACAGCAGAGCCAAACAGAATTATATCCAGAATTTCCTCATTCTCTTTAGCTATACTGCGGATTTTAGATATTAATTTTGTATTCTTTAATAATTCTTTCAACATTTTGCCTAATTTCCTCACACGTAGACTTATTTATGGTTAAGGAATAAGTTTGCCTGTAAATGGGATAGGATTTGTCTAGTAAAGAGTAAAGCTCAGGAAAATTCTCCTTTAAAATACTAAACCTTTCTGTATGGTCTTTTGGTGTTTTACCTATTTTTTGCAGTATAATAAAATCAAGCGCCACAAACAGGCATTTAAAGTAAAGTATAGTTGAAGATGTATAATCACCAGTTCGATGAACCATCTCTGCTGAATTCTTAAAACTTTTTATGTTCTTAATCAAATCTTCTCTCATGTTGGTAATAGAAACAAATAACTTATTTAAATACTTTTTGGTTTGTAATACCAACAAAGTTGGTAACAGCAACAGATTAAATATTTTTAAGCTTTTTAGTTGGTAATACCAACACAAATAAAAAATGTGAATACTTGCTAATTAGTAATATTTAAATACTAGTATTACTTTATTACTTTACATGCATACAGTAAAAACAATAAAGGATGTGGATGAGGAAGCTTGGCTGGAGTTTAAAAGCATAGCTGCAAGGAACAAGATGAAAGCTGGACAGTTTTTTGAAAAATTAGTAGAGGAGTATAAAAATAAAGCATCCAGCACATGGAACGCCATTCTTAACTCTGGAAAGATATTAAGCGATGAAGAAGCAGACGAAATGGAAAAAATTGTGAAGGAGTTAAGGAAAGAAAAAGGCTTCAGGCAATAAAATGCTGCTTGTTTTTGACACATCAGTAATTATAGCCATAGAAAAAGAAGACAACAACATACTTAAGAAAATTTCTGAATTGTCAAAAAGTTATAGCGGTCCTCCACAAATTACTTTTATTATATATTATGAATTCTTGATGGGAATAAAAAAAAGATCTCCCATAAACCAAGCCAAAGCTATGGATTTATTAAGTAATTTTAATTGCCTTTCAGCCACAAAAGAAACAGCAGAAATACTTTCAGCTTTAAAGTATAAGTATGATGCTGCCGGAATTAGCATAAGTTTAGCAGACTTAATTATAGCTGCGCAGGTAAAGGAAAATAACATGGTTTTAGTCACTAAAGACAAGACATTTGAAAAAATAGAAGAAATTAATAAGATAGTTTTGGATTAATAAAAATAGAAACCTTTATATATTACTTCTTTTATATCACTTTTTATTAAAAGTTTATGTGATGTAGAATGGATTTAATTGAGCTGGCAAAAAGGCTTGAAGGGCTGCAGACAGTTGACAGCATAGCAATAAGCCTAGGAATAGCCAGAAGAACGGCTGTTAACTATGTATGGGCGCTTAGAAAAGAGGGCTTTGTAGAGACTATTTATGGAAAACGAAAAATAAGAATGTATAGGATATCACCTTTTAAAGCGCTTAAATTTGGCTATCCTGGGCTTTACGAATACCTAAACCAGAATTCCAAAATTAAGATTTATCCGCCTTACATAGAAAGGATTTATGACCATAAGCCGACTGCAGAGGAAATGATTGTTAAAGCTGTCAAAACAGGCGATTTAAGAACTGTGCTATCGTCATTGGCTTTGTTCAACAAAATTAAAGACTGGACAAGGCTAAGCCAAATCGCAGGAAAGGAGAAGATTGGCAGAAAAATTGGAGCCTTATATGATGCCGCAAGGACAATCATAAGGGTTAGAAAAATGGATAAAAAGACAAGAAAATCATTATTAAGAAGCAAGATAGATGGCAAATTTATAGTGGAAAATGCAAGAACAAGGGATCTGGAGCATATAGAAAAAATGTGGAAAGTTCATCTGCCTTTTAATAAGGCAGATTTGGAGGCTTATAAAGAATGATTAATCTGAAAGAACAGATAAGCCTATTCAAAATAATAGGAGGCCAGCTTAGCAAGAAGGTTGAATGCATCGCAATAGGTGGCTCTGCAATGATGTTTTATGGAGTTAAAAACTCAACAAAAGATGTTGACTTGGTTTTTTTAAAAATAGAAGATTTAGAAGATGTAAAAGAAGTGCTTTTCGAATCTGGATTTGACGAAAGAAAGAATGTAAAGGGCATATTCAGGGAAGATGAAGAAGCCGCCAAGCCCATAATGATGGACGGAAAAGACACAAGATTTGACCTTTTCTTAAATGAAGTGATAGGATTTAAAATTCACGAAAAAACGATAGAGAGGCTAAAAGAAGTCCATGAATTCGGCATTTTTACGGTAAAAATAGCAAGCCCCGAAGATATCCTGATGATGAAAGGCTGCACAGAAAGGGAAAGGGACAGGGATGATGCGGCAGAATTGATAAGGAAATTTAATATTAATTGGGACATTATATTAGACGAGTCTTCAAGGCAAACCAAGATTGGGATTGCTGCTTTTCCTATATTGCTTTATGATTTTTTAACAGAGTTGAAGGAAAATTATAAAATTGACGTGCCAAAAAAAATAACAAAAGAATTGATTATCATGGCAGAAAAAAGAATAGAAGAACTTAGGAAAAAAGACAAGCTGATTAGAGTCACTAAATACTACAAAAAATAAAACCTTTATATACTACCTTATTTTAAAGTTGCCAATGAAGAATGCCGCTTCGAAAACTGCGCCGAAAGACCTGCCAAAACTGGATTATTTATTTGTCAAAAGCTTCAGGCTCCTGAAATCCAATCCAAACAAAGCAGGACTGATGGTCTTGTTTGATGTATTATTTCTGGTGTCTGCATTCGGGCTGCAGACCTTGTTTAAGTATTTTGCACAGAGCCTTAATATATCCATTGCAATTCCGAAGACAACATCAGCGGCATTCATTTACATAGCTTTTTCATTGATTTACTACCTTATTGCGTTATTTGCATACTCTTTTTTTAAATACTGCATCTTAGATTTCATAAAATCCTTATTTAACCAAACAGTGTTCTCATTCAAAAGGCTCGGGCAGTTTTATTCGTTAAACATTGCCATAGCCGGCATTTTTTTTGCAGTGATGATTGCATTGAATTTTTTATTGGCGAGCATCAAGCAGGCTTACCAGCCGTTTGCCTTCATTTTCATGGCGGTTCCGTATTCACTGGTTTTATACCTGATAGTCAATACATCCCATTCCTTGTTTTATGAAGGCGCTTCAACAAAAGAGTCCGTTAAGAAGAGCTTTAGCGTGACATTTACCAAAATAAAAGACTACAGGGAAATAATCCTTGCACTGATATTGTCCGCTTTTGCATTGTGGCTTTTATTTTTTGGCAGCGGCTACCTGATAAGGATGATTGCATCAAAAAACTATAATTTGTACCTAACTTCATACGCTTATTTCAAGCAGGCATCAGTTATTGTGTTTGACATTGCCTTTTACCTGGTAATCTTAATAAACAGGGTTTCCTTTTATGCAACAATAAGGGAAATTAAATAAAATGTTTTTTCACAGCATAAACCCGGTATTGCTTGAGATTGGCCCTTTTCAAGTCAGGTATTATGGCTTGGTCTATGCACTTGGATTTGTAATAGCTTACTTCATGATTTCCTACCTTGCAAAAAGAAAAGAGCTTCCAATAACAAAAGACGATGCTGCTGATTTTTTGCTGTATGAAATTATAGGTATTGTTTTAGGAGCAAGGTTGACTTATATTTTTGTTTACAACCCGTTATTTTACCTGCAAAACCCCCTTGAAATTGCTGCAGTCTGGCACGGCGGATTGAGCTTCCACGGCGGCTTGCTCGGCGCAGTAATTGCCGGCTATTTGTTCTGCAGGCGGAAGAAAATTGAGTTTTATGACTTGGCAGATATTGCTGTCATTCCTGTTGCATTGGCTTTGGCCCTTGGCAGAATGGGCAATTTCATTAATGCCGAGCTTTATGGCAGAATGTCAAATGCCGCATGGTGCATTGACTATTCCAAAAATAAGTTTGTTGAAAACCTGCCATCGGGCTGCAGGCACCCCTCGCAGATTTATGCATCAATTAAGAATTTGGCAATATTTGCGGCTTTATGGCTCATTAAGGACAAAAAATTGCGAAAAGGATTTATATTCTGGAGTTTTGTGGCTTTGTATGGGCTATTCAGAACTTTTGTTGAGTTTTTCAGAGCCCCTGACGAGCAGATTGGTTTCATTTTCAACTATTTCACAATGGGGCAGCTATTAAGCTTTCCATTGTTTTTGATTGGATTATTTATGCTGTTCAGGATAAATAAAAAATCACAATAAGATGAAAAAAGCGCTTGAAAAGCACCAGGAGGAACGGCGTAAAGGCATAAGCCGCTCAGATATACGGGATTTTATACTGGGGTTCCAGGACGGGGTTGTAAACACGCTTGGATTGGTGCTGGGGGTTGCCAGCGCAGTCCAAAACTCAAAAATAGTGCTGATTTCAGGCCTTGTAACCACATTTGCAGAGTCTATTTCCATGGCAGCAGTTGCTTATACAAGCACAAAGGCTGCAAAAGAGTTTTACGAAAGCGAGCTTGAAAGGGAGAAAAAAGAGATAAGGGAGATTCCACACATGGAAGTTCAGGAGATAAGGGATATATATTACAAGAAAGGATTCAGGGGCAAGCAACTGGAGAGCATTGTGAGGAAAATAACATCAAACAAAAAATTGTGGCTTGATACAATGATGGCGGAAGAGCTAAAGCTTTATCCAGAGGATTATGAAAATCCTGTCAAAAGCAGCTTGGTGGTTGGAATCTCGGCTGTTATCGGCTCTTTAATACCTGTGCTGCCTTTTTTCTTTTTAAGCATAAAATCAGGAATGGCGTATGCTTTGGTTTTATCCATAATCACCTTATTTATTGTGGGCGGCGTTAAGGCAAAAATCACCATTGGCAGCTGGAAGAAAAGCGGCTTGGAGATGGCTATTGTTGGGACAGTAGCGGCTTTGGCTGGCTATTTAATCGGCTCGCTGCTTGGGGTTGTTTATGCGTAATGAATTATTTCACTATATTAACGGGCTTTTTCTTAAAGAAAGAACTTATGTTAAGAATTGTTGTGTCTAAAATCCTGTGCAAAGCTTCCCAGCTGTTGAATGCGTTATGCGGGGTTATCAGAACATTGGGCTGCCTAAGCAGCATATGGTCCTGAAGAACTGTTTTTAAGTCGCATTCCTTTAAGAAATGCCTTGACAAGATCTGCTTTTCCTCCCTTATGAAGCACTCGCCTTCCAGAACATCCAAGCCAGCTCCGGTTATTTTGCCAGACTGCAAGCCGCCAAGCAGCGCTGCTGTGTCAACAATGCCCCCTCTTGCTGTGTTTATCAAAATAACATTATTTTTCATTTTTGAAATTGCTTTTTTATTGATTAAGTGATGTGTTAATTTATTATAAGGAACATGAAGTGTTACAATGTCGGAATTTTTTAATAAGTGATCAAAACTAGTATACTTAAACCCGAGCTTTTTTGCCAATTTTTGGCTTTTGAATTTGTCAAACGCAATAACATTCATCTCAAAGCCCTTTGCAATCCTTGCCACATGCTGCCCTATGCTTCCAGTTCCCACAATGCCAATGGTTTTGCCCTGCAAGTCCGTTCCTCTCAAGCCGTCAAGGGAGAAATCACCCCTTACAGTCCTATCGTAAGCCTTGTGTATTTTTCTTGTCAGGCTGAGGATAAGGGCAAATGTGTGCTCCGCAACCGTGTTTTCGCCGTAATGGGGCACGTTGCAAACTATTATTCCCCTTTTTTTGCATTCCTTAATATCAATATGGTCAAAGCCCGTAGACAGAGTAGCTATTAACTTCAGATTTGGCAATTTGTCCAATATTTTTTTATTGACAATGGAATAAATAAAAATGCCGATTGCGTCAGCATCTTTTATTTGATTTGCATTATTTTCGTTCAAGTGGTCGTCAATAAATTGCAGTTTACAATTCTTCAAGTTTTTCAAAAAGTACTCTTTTTCCCATTGCTCCAGCTCGAAGAATGCTATTTTGAACTTTTTTTCAGGCATGAATTCATTGTTTGGGAATGCATATTTATAATTTTCTAATTATTAGTAGCTGACAAAAGTAATTGCTCATAAATTTCAGCTACTAATATTAAAAAGATAAAACAATTTAAATTAATGTTTTTGTCTTTCTCTATATGCCGTTTAGCAATATATTTAAACCTAAGCCCACACCAAGCAGTGAAATGCACCAAGCCCAAAAAAGCATAGGCTATCTGCTTATAGGATTCTCTGTAATCCTGTTTGTTGTTCTTGCTGTGATAAAGGTACAGGTTGACAGCCAATCGGCTTTTTTGTGCGGGAAATTCCATGAAAACCAATTGAATATGAACGAATGCCCCGTGCACAAGACAAACAGCTTTTGGACAAATTTATCATGGATGATTACAACCGCATTTGGCGTTGATTTCCTGGTTTTTGGAATAGGCGTTTATTTGGCGTTTTTTTACAGGCCTTTGCCCGAGTGGCCGAAAAAAGGATTCAGGGAGATAAACCCTGCGAAGCTCAGCGACGAGGAGAAGCGAGTTTATGATATAATAAAAAACAAAGAGGGCTCGGTATATCAGACGGACTTAATTAAGGAAACGGGCTTTAGCAAGGTAAAGATAAGCCGGGTTCTTGACAGGCTTGAGGCAAAAGACATTCTTGAAAGAAAAAGAAGGGGCATGACGAATATAATTGTTCTGAAATAAGGCTTTTTCTGCATTGAAACTAGTTTCATCATTACTTTAAAAAGGTGT